>Ga0307512_10000138_pt1 | contig 94618 bp, 93 predicted proteins | sample 14_EM_MG_FD_200267 | JGI IMG/M metagenome (GOLD analysis project Ga0307512, IMG submission 200267) | Populus trichocarpa ectomycorrhiza microbial communities from riparian zone in the Pacific Northwest, United States - 14_EM | ecosystem: Host-associated > Plants > Roots > Unclassified | place...
TCAGCTGGAGATGCCAGCTGAGTGCGCATGCATGCGTACGAGACATACAAGACATACTCCGAATACCGCGTATATAAGTTCATGAACGTACCTGTACTTCAGGATCTATAAGCTTCTAGCAATCAGTACATTTCAACATCGAACTCGCAATCAAATGTCTCCTTCCAAACCTCTTCGGTGTTTTCTTCCCACATACCTTAGACGAAAGACTTGCCACCAGCCAAACTCACCAGCTTCTCATCTTCGAAAAAGATTATGCCCAACTCTTCGACTGATGATTCCAGGACCTCTTCGAAGGACACCCTCAGCGGGACCGCCGAGGATGGCGGAGGTTTGGAATTGGTCAAAGTGCCAACACAGTATAAGCACTAGCCCCAGAACCGAACCACGAGAAGAATTTTCTATCCTGTTGGCAAAACCTACCCTACGTAATCACTTCCTCTACACATGCCATCATATAGCGAGGAAATTAATCCGGAGATAGTTAGTGGGCTTCACTTCCATCGGCAAAAGGCGGAGAGGAATATCGAGAGCGTAGAGTCATGGAGCACGAAGCAAAGTAATCAAATGGATCGAACGAAACACAATCATCCGCACTACCAGTATCTACATCCTATTTCCTAGAGCCGACCAGCTGCAATGCATAGCCGCACACCCCTAAGGACTGAATACCCGAGACTGAGTGTTCGTCACCTGTAGGGATGTCGCATCTCTCTGAACCGTCATGTATATCTTGTCATAAATCTTGTCATTTACCATCACGGGTGGGCCTCTCACCAAATGTCATGGAATCTCGTTACGATATAGTCCGAAGCTATTAGATGACATTCTTGATACGGCAAATGTTCGTCATGAATCATTCCATGACCGACAGCCGGCATCCCTGGTCGCGTGTTCTTCCTCTCTCGCCTTTTCTTCCTTTTTCACCTTTTTAATATCAACATCTAGTAGTTCCGTCCAGTTCCGTACCGGAATAATTGCGGTAGTGGCTATGCATAGAAGCCAGTTTTTCTTAAGAGAAAGGAGAGGGTACATTTGTGGGGATTATCACCTTGGTTCAAAAATTTACGGGGCAATACCACCAAAAAAAACCAAACACCCATGGGTTTTTATCTCCATTTCATGTTACTTAGGTGCGATGTGCTTGTCTCTCGGCCTTCGGTGGCTTCCTCTCCTTCCTCAACTGTCTGTTTGAACCATGGTGGCCCGTGCCATACATACCTTGCTCCCGTTTCCGCGCGCTCGCCAGCGCGCGTGGTTGTGGTGCTGAATGCATACCGGATTATTTAGTACCACTGCTAGTGTAGTTCAGTCATCAACATTATCGTTCGTCTTACTGACAGAGTGATAACTAATGATCAGTAGACGAAAGCGTGTTTCATCTACAGCCACGTTATCGGATAGACAAGGCTTTTCAAAGATACCGCAATATCAATTATGTCATTACTCAGACTCTCGGTCACCGAATCAAGGCTTCGTCAGCAATACCTCGGGCCGAGATTTCCTGGGGAGGTTTTCTAGAACAAAGGGTATATTGGTAACCTCGCTATATAGTCCGGTCACTCAGCCACTCAGCAACCGAATGTGGATTTTGTCAACCATACCCCGGGCCGAAATCTTCTGGAATAGTTTGCTAGAATCAAGAGTATATTAGACAGGGCTTTGCAATTTGTGTCGCTACCATAGGGCTATTATTCAGGTACAACAATAGAATGAGATCTTCATCACCCACATCTCGGCCCGAAATTGCCTGGATGGTTTTCTAGAATAAATGGTATATTGGTCTAATTATATAATCCGGTTACTCGGACACCCAGCCATCGAACGAGGGTTTCGTCAGCCATATCTCGGGCCGCGATTTCCTAGTATTGTTTTCTAGAATGAAGGCGTGTACTCTGGTGGCGTAGCCGGCTGCTCCAGCTGAATTGGACTAGGCGTCCCCAGTACAGGGCTGGGATGTAAACAGGGGTGCTCAACCAGGAATAACTATAATACTTCCTCATTCAACCAAGAATTACCTCTACTTTCTGTAATATCCATTGGAGTTTAGCAACTTGGGCGAAATCATGCAGGCGTTGTTTTGCCAGGTCAATCGCTGTCCACTAATGCGACACCCGAAGGAGAAAAACCCCGAGCAAGTAGTCCTTACGCCTCACTTGCCGGTAGAAGGCCTCGACCCCGGGCCCACTGACAGCAGTGTGAAAGAAGTTGCATTGCCAACTTTCCGGGAGACTGGTTGGGGTCAGTGATCACGGCTGCATAAGCTTAATATTGGTTTTATATGACCCCCCTTCCCGCCATAATCTCCCGAGAACTCTACCTTATCACGCAAGAGTACGTAACTAAAGCACGCAAGGCACAGACCTAAAATCATTCCCTTCGGCAGTTTTGTTCAGGAGGGAACAAGTTTGTCAATCACGACACTGGTAAACTTCCAATAGAAGAGCGCACAGTGGTGGGGCGGCGCCACATGCTTAGAGTGTGGGGAACTATGAATGAGAGAACTAACCAATAATCAAGCCTCGGACTGCCATGGTCCAATGGCGGCCCGGACCGAAATTCTAACACACCAAAAGGACATGCTTGAGTGATTTTTGGTGGCTGTGGTGTGTTTGTGAACTTTCAAATGGCGTTCCAGGATTACTGGGTTCAGGCTGTGGTGAACATGGGGGCCGGAAAGGACAAACCTTTAACCCCGATCTGGGGGTACCCTTGTGCCCAGGCAGGCTCGCGGCCGTTTTCACTTGTTCGTTTGTTCGTTTGCAATTGCATGGCGAGAGACTTATGCTGTACTATACACGGTGCCCAAGAAGAGAAGTACGTATGGTTTCTTTTAGGCATTATCGATATCCTACCCTTTTTGTTGACCGGCGAGATCACAGTTGGTTCGATACCATAGATACGGCTCTCCAATCACCCTCTCGTCAGAAGGAGATATCATTGTTCCCCTTGCGGCACAGATCTTGGGGGCCATCGTGGACTTATGTTCGGCGAACAACAACTAGCATAAGTTCGCAATAGTTACTTACTTCGTCCTTCTAGGGTGGGGGCAATTGGGGGGTGACACTTCATCTCTATCTAGCTGCTCCGTTCTTTGGGTTCTTTGCTGATCTTATGAGGTATGTATGTTGATAGCATAAACGTGACCCCACACGACTCGACTTGTTGATGTCGGCCCTCCGGACGTTATGATGTTTTTGCTAACCCCAAGGAAGATGTTCCGGAGGAACGTCTTCTTCGAGCATGTTGTGTGGAATGAGACAATACGTGAACGAAAAGTAGGTGGAGATGAATGAAGTCGAATGAAGGTGTGGTCTGTGCACATACATGATGATACGTCTCGCGAATAAATCCGAATGATCTCCAATGATTATTAGTCAACAGAGCTCCCAATATTTTGCAGCCGTTGGCTTCCTTACTAGAACACTCGACATGTGGCATTGTAACATATCCCATCCTTTCCCCTTCTTCAGCTGCTGGTGTTTCATTACATCCCATGGCGGCCACATTACCAATGTTGGATCCTCCCTCCCACTTATTGCAACCAACCCGTCTCGATCCCGTGCATCATCAGTTCAGTTCAGTACTGATTGATCTCCATCGTGGGGGATTCAGAGTAGCCGCCAGATGATGGAACGCTTATGCATAAATGCTCTGTCGCCGAATAAGAGTTGTTTTTGCTGGATAAGGGAGTGGCATAAGATAGGTGGGTTCTTCCAGAAACAAGGGACATGTCTGACCTACCCCATAGTGGGAAGGTACCTATAGGTATAAGTACTCTATATCCCGGGTTATATTGTACCATCATATATGGATTTCCAGGGTTCTATGTTCTCGGCTTGTCACCGGTGCTGGAAATTGCCGGCGCTGGGGAAATCTGACATATACTAGTGTCACAACCGGCCCCACGGACCGATCTTCTACCTATTTTGCCGCGGAAATACCGAAGCCAGACGAGATCAAGACCTTCAGATAGCCGGTCAGCTATTAATCTCCCCGCAGACTTGAGTAATAATTTTCTGAAGCGTAATCTTACACAGCTTTCGAGATATTGGAGAAATCTCGGAGTTTCGGGTTTTAGCACTCTATTTTGCCTGCTTGGCAATCCATTTATTCGCAGCTGTATGTACGAGTTGACCGCAGAAAATGAAATATCGCTCCTATGTAAGTGCTCACTTTTTTGGCGGTAGTTTTTCTACTCTACTGGAACTAAGGGCCGCTCCTGAGACCTTGTACCATCACCCACTCCGATGTTTCCCGATATATTGCTCAAGATCTACCAGACAGCTGCGGTTTCTAAGGTTGTTTGATTCGGCAGAAGTCGTGTGAGTACCGTATACATAAGTTGCTTGCGGGGTGCATGGCTGCCCTCCTGCGTACTGTATCTCTGACCGGCCCATCATCTCATTCAGTTGTACGAACCCGAAGGTGCAGATCGACCTAGGGTTTCCCCACATTACATCACTTCAAAATTCACCGTTGCCAAGCACATGACGGCACAAACGGATACAAGTCCCATTTTTGGTTAAAACAAATATATCTACTTTCACTTCACTACCACCCATAAACAGACCAGGAGTTCCCAGTCACACAGTAATATTAGCAACATAGAACCACGCAAACACAATTCACGCTTTGTAGGAGTGAGGGACGGGATGAATTTTATTATACACATGCCACGTCGTTTGGTAGGGGTATATAGCGCCCTAAGCCTTGGTCCTCTTCCCATCACCAAAACAATTCCCCGCATTTCTCTATTCTATTAGATATATATGCCTCCCACCGCCCCTTCACCGGTCCCAAGTGCCTTCCCCAAAAGGAAAAACAAAAGTAACTATTGCTTCGTGTCCGTCGTCACCTGTACCTGTTACCAACCAGTCCTCCGGCCCCAACCCAAAACAAAACCCCCTCCCCCCACCGTTGTTTTCTCCAAAAAATTCACAGCCCAGCCAGAGATAAGGAAATGCAAAAAAAAACAGAACCAGCCCAAGTAAAAAAGCTGAAGATTCCGGAACCCCAAATCCAGTTTTGTAAAAAAAATAAAGGTAATTATGTTCAAAATATGACAGTTAGAGAGAAAAGGTCTGGTAATTGATGACACAGTCTGTTTTGCTGTAGGTGGTAGTTGTAAAAAAAAACATTCCAAGATGTTAGCAGATAGAATACAAAAAATACAAAAAATACAACCTCTTTATCCCCTGCGCCTCATGCAAACTGATGACATACGAAAGTTTTTGGTATCGAAAAGAAATATAAACCAAACAGATAAAAGTGGGGTCCAGAAACGGGTCCTCGTGGTTGGTGATACAAAGAGTCCCCAATCAGGGTGTGTATCCAGTGAAAATATCTTGGTGGAAAGCCGTTTTAGATAGAAACAAGTGCATGAAGGAAACCGGAATTATTTTTTTCTGCTGCTGAGGTAGGTCTGCAACTCCGCGCCCGCGATAGCCATCTGCCAAACGGTAGATTGTGAGGCGGGACCGTAATTGGAAAGTAGTCCGTCAGGATGGAGTGGGAAAGAGACGGCGAATACTGAGCTCCGGCGCATTTGACAACCTGCAACCCGTCCCATTGTCCCCACCAGCTGTCCCGCAGTAACCAACATCGGACGATTCCCGATCATATGTAGTGCACGAATTCGGTCTCCCCCGAGCACATGTCGTGTAACTCGTCTGGCGCAAGCTCTACCACCCCAGGAATTGCCGCCGCAGGGAATGAGAGACCTTTGTCTAAGCGACCTTCAACTGCAAACCCCGCACCTGAAACAGATGAAGCCCGCTGCCTGGAGAAGTGGAAGGAATTGTGGGCTGAGCCGGATGGTGTGATAACTTCATTCGTCTCTATCGGTGTGATGGTATCGGTGTCAGAACATAGAGTAACGCAAGTGGCTTGTGAATCCGCTCTGGGCCTGTTTCCGGTGGACGTCTTGATATTTTCAGTAATTGACGTTCTTCGCATCGGGATAGCAGATTGAGGGTGGATGGGCTGAACGGAAGTAGGCGGGTAGTAGCAATCTTTGTTCAGAGCCGCAATGTGCTCATCAAGTTGTCTCGCAACACGGCAGAGTTCCTCGCGATACGAACGTCCAGGTACCAAATCAGCCAACGATGGTGACGAGCTGATAGATCTGTGTCTCACAGCAGTGTTTCCTGCGCGCATGAGTAGTGATGAATCGTCAAGGTGATCACTCTCGAAACCACTGTCTCTTCCCCGTTGTGAACCAGGAAAGCCGAATGAACTAGGCACGAATCGTGGACTGGGCGGTAATAATAACCGATCTTCGAAGATACCCGTGATTCTCTTTTCCTCAAGTATTGGATCCTCCTTTGGTTCTTCGGGGATTCCCAGGAGCTCACACTTTGGCGTACTGAAGTCAAATACGCTGGTATCCAATACTAATGGGGGGGAGGGCGGACGTGGAGCCTGATACACGGACTCTTGTTCGATGCTTGTATCTTTCTCCCAGTCAAAGTCACAGTCGGCTTCTGCTTCGTGTTCATAGCACCAATCAATATCCTCCTCCCATGAGTCGATGACTGCGGTGTCCATGACGGAACTTCCTTGTAACTTGATATAAGCCGACAGCCGGTTGCGTGAGATGCGCCGTGACCGCCTCGAGCCGCGTCGCACGATAGATGGAGGAACAACAAAGTTGCCATTCAGAGTATCGGAAAGTGCACTCATTTGGCTCAATGGACGACTTCGTACGCTCAAAAACAACTGGTGTCTAAATCCTGTGTCGCTATCCTCTGCAGGCTCCGTCACTTCGGGTGTGGACTGCGTTTCCCGGATAACAGGCACATTTGAGTCCTCGTCACCTGGTGTCAGTAATCCCAGTGTTGTAGGTTCAGCGTTGTCAGGCTCAAGGCAAAATCGCTTTTCTACTCCTGGAGATTTTTCCCCCAAGCAGCTGTCCCCGGAGGTTGTAACCGCGTGTCCAACAATAACATCTCCCTCGGGCTCATTCACAACGGCGGGGTCCTCCTGGACGTCACCACTCTTTTCTCTTATCGCCTCGGGATTTTCTTCGTCGGGGTGTTCGACAATTCTTAGGCAATGTCGTGATGAAGACCGTAGAGGAGGCGTTAGGGGACACGCGTATCGAGTTGGAGAGGTTGGGCAGTTGTCTGAAATGTTTATGGGTGGAACAGACCCGGTTGAACTGGATCGCGAACGGATAGTCTCGACCGTGGCTGTGGAATCATCCCTGCTGTGCAAAGGCGAGAAGGCCCGTGCTGTGCTTGGTCGCGACTGCGACTCGCGCTGAAGAGCCCTATTCCACTCTTCGCCCATATCTTTGGGGATGCCGTCATATCGTAATCGCGACACATCGGCTGCGTTTGCCTGCACTATATGTGTGAAGTTGAAGGGGTCGCTAATGGATGGCTTCAGTCGTGCTAGAGTTTAGATGTCAACATGAGACTTCATACACATCTAACAAGGGGTTTCCATACTCAATTGAAATTGTTGGGTCGGATTTGACCAATATCCTCCTCTGAATAAAGCGTCTTGGAATGAGCGTGACTTTGACCTCCTCTCGTTGGAACTTTCCGAGGTTGTTGAGAATGAGGTGAATGAGGTGACCGAAGATAGGCTGCTCTTGGACGTCATCTTGCGTAGCCTTCTCCGTCGGTTGTAAATAGAAGGACTGATGCTGTCGGTTTCTGTCTCGTGGATGGGTGTTTGTGATGGGCTCCTTGGGCCACTGGTGTCGTCGTCTTGGGTCAGGTCCAAACTTCTCTTTCCTCCACCAAAAAAAGAAGTTCTCATGCGCGACTGCTTGCGATCTCGATTTTTAGGCCCTTTGGTACCGTATATATACTGATAATCCATAGCGTCGCCTATGTCCGTACACTCCTCGGAATTGTATTCACGCGACGTACGCCTAGTGGTTGTCACTTTATTTAATAAAAACATTTCCTCGCAAAAGTCTCTCGACCCAAAGCCGAGGTGTCACGCTTCGATTGAGAGTAGAAGAAGCCGGAAAGGTGATCCGGAACTGGGAAGCGTAAGACGGGTAATGCTGGTAGGAGGGGATAAGAGGAGAGGTCGCAAAGTTCGTTTTTTTCCTGGTTGGGGAGGGGGACACCTAATATCTGGAGCACCGTTTTTCTGTCCTACTATATTCAGGTGAGCCAATGCAACGCAAGCTGATAGCCGGTAGAGTAGAATGAGACCACCATAAGTGGCATTTAGGATGGATCATATGCAATTTGAAGGAACGCCTGGGATCTCAGAGCAAGGACCACGAAGCAAGCTGAGAGTATAGTACAGCATAACTCACTCACCTTGCAGACTGTTGAATTGGGAAGGAGCTGACTTTGGAAGTTGTGAATATGATAATATAACAGGTCCAGGCAAATAGAGGCGTAGAGTTGTGGAACCGAAGATGAGAGTTCAACCAAAATTGATATAATGTCCAAGGCGAAGAAGGTTGCACAATGTTCGGCCAATGGATTGCAAAGTCGGTCCCGAACACACTCTTTCCCTCGAAAGATGCTGGAGATGGACGTCAAGCTTTGAAGTGAAAGTGCCGTTGGCTAGGGCAATGTTGATATTGGCGGACTAAAAAACAGTACGAAGATGGAGAGGTGAGATAACGAAGGTATATTGTATGTAAACTGGCGGCGCGCGCGGGTAGAAATCGAGTATCGGCTTGGACGAATGAGGAGGTTATGCAATGTATGAAAAAGAAAAGGAATTGGAGGGGGTGAGATGCCGATGGTGTGTCTCTTTAGTTGCCGTAGACTGTACTTAAGTAAGTAGTAGAAGTTGCTACACTGCAGTAGCAGAAGAGTAAAGGTTGGTTGGTTGTTGCTTGTACTGTGGACTTCGTGCAGTTGCTCTTCTCTTAGGTACAATGCAATTGCGGTGAAAAATAATTGGTGATATCCGAAGATATTAACGAAGCTTCACTCGCTTCTTGGGTTCCCTGTTCTCCTGCCCCTTGTGCTTGCTTGTAAAGCGAGGTGGGCGCCCAGTCCAGAACGTTGAAGACCCAACGAATATGAATATGAATATGAATAATGAATTTGTTGGAACTCGCTTTGAGAGGAATTGTAATGAGATATGACAGATATGTAGTAGTAGAACGCGACACAGGTAAGAAAACACACAATGTGCAGTGTGTAAGTGCAAGTTATTAGAGAGCGTGAGGAATAGGATAGGCGGTGTAGATGCTCGCTCTTACATTATCATCGCCGAGAGATCTCGAGAAGGAAAACCGAAGGAACGAATGTGAACGGAGATGACAGTCTAAGCGGGTACGAGATGAGATGAAGGAAGGGCGTTTGAGTTGGTTGGCCCCCTTCCTTCCAAGCCTCACGAAGGATCTGAAGAGCTTTGACAAACAAAAAATAAATTGGGTGATTGTCAGGGGAAGTAAAAGACGCCGGTTAGGGCTACGGTACCTACAATGTGGCTAGACAGCAGGTCCGACCGATTGGAAGCAAGCCACAGGAACCAACGTGCCGGACCTCATCACATCACAGAACTGTTAGCAATTATTCAACACCAAAGCAGCATCATAGCCGGGCTTGATGGCTGTCTAGTACATAAACAGTACAGCATATTCTCCAACTTCTCTTTATTGTCTACGGTTGGCGGCGGCCATTTTGTTTCTTCATATATGAACCCCCACATGAAATTATCGAGCGAGTGGGAGTGGGAGTGGAGGTGCAGTTGGGGTTTGGGTTCGGGTTTCATTGAGTTTCACCGCTTCTAGTTGTTTCAAGCTTCGTTTGTTCGTCGAGAAGTGACGTTTTTCTGCCAAACAAAAAGTCGGAGTCAGCATCTTCAGGATGCCTCCAGTTTGATGACTTTCTGCAACTAGAGGTACAACCCAACCTCACGCGATTCCCTGGTGTTCAACCAATTTGTTACAGTAACCATCGCTACAAGTACCTATGGCATGTAGTACTATACGTAACATACGCGTCTCCGCCGTACATACAATTCTTGAGCCCCCTCCCCCCATCCGATAGAAATTTCCTCCCAACATCCCGTCTTCTGCACTTGCCGCCCCGCCCCGATAGATACCAACAGAAACCCTGTCGGCGAAGATCATCGGCTGAAGTACTTTGTCGAGATCCTAGAAGCGCGAAAACTGCTGTTGTAACCGTAACTTAGTTAGCTAGTACTCGGATGGAGTTTTGGCGAAACCTTCAAATACCATTTCTAGCGCATTCGCATCAAAAGATACATGGTCGACGGCGCCTGTGTTGTACTTCAAACTCCATTGCAGAGTACCGGATGCATAGGAATGAAGCTGTGTACAACTTATGCGTTTCACGCCTTGCTCAAAGAAATCGCGAAGAAGGATATGTAACACCGGCAGTGTGATAGCCGGCGACACTAATTAACGTCACCTACAGCCTTGTCCTTGCGGAGAGAAGTCCATCGCCATCTCGGGGATTGAAAAAGTCTCTAGCGAGAAACTTGTTCCAGTTGAAGTCGGTATGTGCCGCCGCCAAGTCTTGATTCGCGTCCGAGTTGCAGCTCCCTCCTTAGTTCCTGCATCGATAGTAAGTACAAACTTAGTATGCGTTTAATATGTCGGTATACGTAGTACATGCGGTTCGTACAGCTGTGAAGTACCCACTTCGACAGCGCCAGAACATGCTCGGGGGCATGCCTCGTCCGCCCACCTTGGTTTCGGGTAGGAAAGAAATGCAGCCAGCAACAGATCTGCAGCGACTCGCCTCACCACTGGCCACTATCCCTCGGTACTACTATACTATATACTCGATACTAGTGTTTGAAGCAATAAGTACACCATATAAGCCACTGCTGTGTGACTTTAGCTAGTATTGCTGCAGTGAGGTACCCGGGACCAGGAGAAAGTAATGCAGGCGCCACTACCGATATATCTTTGGATGGTTCTTATAACGAAAAAGTACCTCGGAAGTACAGTACGCATTTTTATACTTTTCCCCTGCGTGAAGTACTTCGAAAGTGCTGTTCTCGTACTCAAGGCAAAACGATGCCACTTCAAACCCGGGCACGCACAGTATATGCGATGATCAGCACAGTACTAGAGAAGTTTGCGAGTTTGAATCTAATCCGCCCTAAACAGGGTAAAACGATTGGTTGATTGGCTGAAACCAGGTTATGGGGCCAATTCTCTGGCCAGTTGCAAAAACGCAAACTTCTCTATTATCTCAGCTGAAGTGAACAGGCAATCATGTAGCCTGGATTGGTATCCGCTTTCCCAGGCCATTACAATACCAACCCACGGGAACACTCCGGCCTTAACGCATACACCCGAAAGCGCGAAGAACGAAGTAGAACAAACAAAATGGGTAGATGCTTCATCATCAATCGTCTTCTAGACTGTCGATTCTTCAGAGATCCCGCAGTTTGATCCATGGAAAACGTAGGCAGCCTGTGCTACAGCAAGGTACAAAGTACCTTACTCAAACTCTAGAGTCCTTAGAATGATCCCGGAATACACCCCTAGGGATTCAATTCGCTAGATAAAAGACGAGATTGATATCAAAATCAAGGCATTAAGGGGAAGCAGACTGAATTCACAATTGCACAATTTTCTTTGTCCTACCCACCTAGAGACCGCTATCTGCCTCTCTCCACCCTTCTTTGCTTTTGCGTCGTTTTTGCTATAGACGTAGTACTGGGAATACTTCAGAGCTCTTATCTGAGCAGAGCGAAGCTCTTGTTCAAGGTATAGAATTAGGCCCTTATGTAATATATTGCTAGATACGATGGTTTAAAAATGTTGGAGATAGATACAATATTCCTTTTAATTCAATCCCCCTGCATCTCGATGATCATGATCGTTTTCTCTTACTTGCTTCTCCCGTGTTCATTTCAAATTTCAGGTGATGACTGGCCGATGCTCCGTTTACTAAAAGCCTCTCCTTCTGCCCTTTTGCATTCTTTACTTCCTCAATCCTTATACGGCCGGCAGCAGTTGCGCTGTGGAAGATCTCACCCCCTTGCACAAATCTTCAAGCTAGCTTTTAGATTCCTCACGTTACCTCAAAGCCGAGCTCCACCCGGTCTGCGATCGACTCCGGTAAGATCCATGATTACAAATTTTTTCCAGGAAAAGTTCCCTCCTTAAACACATACAATCTAGCAAAATGCCGCATCCACCTAAATACTGTAGCTTGAGCTGCCAATGGCGTTCAGTCATAAGTGAAAGAAGGTAGTGTGGTGCCCAAGCAGCGACGCTGGAACTACCAACCCAAGACGGCCGACAAATGTCAGCCCAGCGTTAGTGCGTCCGGGTACGTCCGCAATGTGGGCCGGAAGAATGGTGTCGTTCCTACCGCTGTCGACCTTGGTGCGTCGGAACGTACGCAACATGCCAGGTGATTTTTCCTGATGAATGCAAGTCTCGATGCATATAGGTAGGGAAAGTGATTTGGAAGTGAGCAGCTAAAGTAGATGCCCAAGCAATATCGCAGATGGGAGGACAGGTACTTAGCTAGATGTCGAGGTCGTAGAGCAAATGCTAATTGGTTGCACTGCATTCTTACCTTTCCTTCCCACGTTCTCAAAGATGTGAGAAATGAGAAACCAACTTCAAAGTGGCGGTGGTGGCTACTATTGAATTCTTGACTTCTTTTGTGGCCCGCTTCACAGCACCCTCGTTCTCCTTCGGCTCGCTTCTTACTCTGACTCTCACATTCTCTGATTTATATAATGCTGAGTAGAATCTCTGCAGTGTTATTTATTTCGCCCTATCGTTTGTAGAAAGTAGTTAGTCACAGTGACTTGACTACACTTAAGTTGCTACAGAGTTTGTTAGATACATTAGGAGGAAGATGCTTGAAGAACTGTTAAAGGTTTGGAGATAGGTATGTGAGAAGGGATAGGAGAGGTATTTCTATATATATTGGAATTGAGGTAGACATTGAGGGCCATGTGGTGGAGGTGGAGATGGAGTTTGCCTTTCTTCGAGAGGATGATGAGTGGTTGATAAGGATGTTTTATGACGATCGGTTAGTGAGAAGTGGTAATAAGGATGCGGAAGTGATTACAAGATGCGAAGGACACAGAATGATGCGTTGGACACAGAATTATGCATTGCTGGATCTCTTGTCGATTGTTGTAGGAATTTTATTTGCTGCTGGCAGGTTTGGTGGCTTTGTGAGGATGATGTACTTTTGAACGTTATTCAGGATCGGACTTTATTGGGGTGATAGATATCCACCTGTGATATGTTTCACATAAGAGCATAACCCAGTGCATCCTGTACTAGCCATTCAACCTGAATCCTTCACCAATTTGGACTACGTCATCTATGAATTTGAAACTATGCCTTGCGGATAATCCTCTTCTCGCCGCAACATGACCGACTCGGAACCACAACCAATTCCGCATTCACTACGACCAGATCTTGGCTGATGATTGAAGCTTCCGCTCGTACCTCTTCCTCTCTATCTTTCTTTGTCGACCCTCCGAGATCGTTCCGAGCATCCACCGGCCCCGACCAGAATGCAGAGCACCGTCGAGAGCACCTCCACCTACTACGAAAGCTTGATAACTCTTCAATACTCACCCAATAACCTACGGCCGTACGTTGTCCTCTTTGTCTATTTTTCTTGGTTCTTCGAGATACTCCCAAGTACACGCTAACGCCTACCAGAACGCAGAGCATCATCGAAACCACCTCCCCACCAAGCTTAACGGCTCCTCAGTCTTCACGGTAACCTCTGCCCGAACGATCTCTTTTTCTCTGGAAAATGCGGATCCAAAGCATAAACTATAAAATGCAGGCAGAAGTTTTACGCTGCGCTGAGAATCCATCTCAATAAATCCGGCAACACGATACTTATTTAGCGCAAAACAAGTGAGATCTTGGTTGGAAATGCAGATTGGTGTTCGGAGCCGCAATTTTGGATCACGCTTGTTTGACATGTTGTATATGATTCTGGCGTGTTGACTGGTGTGTTGAATGGCGGCGCAAATTAAGGTTTGACCCTAGACCTTTCTAAGTTGCGATTCACCGGGGAAATAACTGCATAGCTTGTCCCCGCCCCCCGATGCAATGAAAATACAACCAATCTCCATAGCCATCAGCCACTACTCAGCTCGGCGGCAAGCTGCCCGCGCGCGGTTGTGCGGGTCATTCGGTGAGAAAACTCAAAAAGCTCACGGACTGACATGTCGCACGAGACGCCGTCATCTTCGTCTTCGTCACCATCAAATGGAGAGCTTCGGAAGACGGCGTGGCTGCGAACGAATCAGCAAATGGTCAGCAACCTTGTAAGGTAATTCTTCATCATCTGGTCCTTAAAATGCCAGACCAGAACTTCAGATAAATCTCCGGCGTATTCCTTGCCCCGTGTCCAGTTCCACGGCAGGTAAAGTTTTGACAGGCGGCTAGGCAGACTTATTCCCCATGTAGTTTGTTAAACAGAAGAGCCTTCGGGAGTTTCAGTCACGGTGTGGTACGACATCGAAAGGAGCTGCAAACGGTTGCAGCGGTCGAGATTATTCGGCGAGCACGCCTGCGCCATCAGTGACTTGTGTTGAAAGATACGGACGGGTATAGGATGACTGAAAAAGAAAGGGAAAGTAGTATGAGGGAGAATGATTATGGTTAATGATCCCTGCTTTCCCTTCTAACGAGAAGCAAAATTTATGCGAATGGGGTGTCAAATGGCATGTTCTGGATTTGAGCTCGGGTACTTGTCTGAGATAAAAAGGTTAGGGTTGACTCGGCCTCAGACGTCTTGGCGTAGATCATAGGAGAGCTTAGAGCAACCTCGCTTCTTCCTCTCCTCTACCATCACGTCCACCCAACCATATAGTCCACCTCTAACCCCCCTCAGGATCATCCTCTTCTCTCCCCATGGTCCGAAAGTTTGCTTACTACTACGCCCATCCCGACCAGCAGGAACCGAGACCTGAGATGCCGTACATAACGCGTCCCTAGACCCATCCCAACTTACAGCAGGGTGGTGAGATGGGACAGCCAGACCGATTGGAGAAACGTTTTACCTTTCTTTTACGGCATCCTCATAGATTCAGAACATTTTATTGCCACTGGGCATCTCGATATCATACCAAGGATGGAACCGGCGAGCATCAACGGCTATCATTGTGGACTTTGGAAGGGTCGTTTCGCGTTGCTGCGGTGCTAGGAAGTTCGGAGGTACATCTGCCGTTCGGGTAGCTGGAAGAATGAGGAGGAGCTGCAGCAATACGTTGAGTTCCAGTATGCGAAGGTGAGATGTCGATTCACTCTTCATGATGGGAGCTGGGTGCCTGAGAGGACGTCTCTTTACATCGGAAGTGAGGACTGTCTTGGAGGAAGAAGTTGAAGAAGTTGAAGAATGGCAGAAGAGAATAGTAGGATACGGATCCCTTCGAGCCTGTATCCCTGATCCTCGACCTAAGATTTCAACAAGAAGTTGAGCCGGTTTTTCAGACTATTTCTGTCTTCATAGACATAATGTTCAACGTTGTACAGTCCACGTGCATATCTCCATCGGAGACACATAACCTTGAGCAAGCCAAAGCAATTGCAAGGTATCTGCATGGTTTTGAGGAGCCTATTCTTTAATTGGTGCCGCCCTCTCACCTTACATCAACGTTATGCGCTCCAATCACTAGGAACCCTGGACTGGAAACTGCTCAATCTTGCCGAGATTGTAGCCGCAATCGACAAATGCACTTCATAGGTTGAGTTCTTGGGCCTTTTTGATGCGTCTGCAGTTGCAATCCCAGATGTGACAGCTTTCCCAAGAACTATAGGGGGGTTTAAAACCTTGATAGGCGTAACACTCCATCATGACAATGGGCGTGCGGATCCCAGAATTATTTGTGGGATCTACACTATTCCGCTGCGAATTTCGAATCCTAGGAGAAGGAGGATGCACGCTTCTAGGCAAAGCAGCATCAAGACAAAAGCTACAAAACCAGATAGCTCTCCCCGATGGAGAATATCCTTCCGTTCCCCCGGTTCTCAGTCCTTAAGCAGTATTCTATGGGCGCGGTTTTTTTGGATGTCTAGTATCTCGAGTACTTTGAGACAGCCTTTTTCTTCTGGGTGGGGGTTTTCGGCATGGAGAAGGGTTTTTCCTTGCCCCCCTGTGCGAACGGTGTGTGCTAACTTGTTGCGGATGAGTGTGGTATACAATGGGATTTATTATGATTTGCCTATTTACAGCTGACATCAGAAGTACCGTACTGTTCCAACTCGCTACTTAAGTACATGCAGGTTGCACAGGAGACTAATACGTCGCTTTAATTCGTTCCGTTCCTCAGCTGGATTGCTACTTATCTGGTGGCTTCTTCAAGCGTCAAGGCGAATACCTAGTAGTTGTGTTGTTAATGTCGGGTATGCACGCTGCACGTACTATAAAAGTTTGGAGCGAGTTTGACCTTTTTAGTTGCTTCGATAAATACTGTGTCGAGTAGATATATGAAACGATAACCTCGGAATTGTACAATAGACTCCGTGGAAGGGCATCATAACTACTTCTCTAGTTGTAGGCAAAAGTTTACGCTTCTGCTTCAAGATGTTGCAAATACCTATTTTTACTCTCATTGAGCGAAGCGGGCCAGTTCTGGTCTTCAACCCCAACCGAAGACAGGAATGCAAGAGATATCGGCAGAATTGGCAACAGGGGAGGAAAACATGCTCAACACGGAGTGCTGTTTGCACCTGTACCGCAAATCACATCCAATAGCCAATAGCCCGGTGTAACATCCGCCTATTATAGATTTTCCTACCATGACGCAACCTCTCGACTCGGAGACACGGCTCGTATAAGCTGTGGTCTGTGCGGCGAACCCCTGTGCTCCTCGAACAGCCATCACCTCTGTGTGACGCGGAGCTCCATCGCTCGGCCTCATCGAAGCCCGCCCACGCGCATCGGGTCGCTGCCACTCCAACCAGAGGACTCATTGCCGATCAGTCGGTCTAGATCCACGCGTCCTCTCCTTAGCCCGTCTTATCTCCGCTTCTCGTATCGAGCTTTCCGCCCGCAAACCCGATCGGAGCTGCCCGAACACCCCGCAAGGCCCGGTGTTCAGTGTTGCATGGGGTGCGGCTGCCCGTGATCTCTCCCCAGCCCTACTGTTCTTCGGTGTCCCTCGTCCACGGGGGGAGCTGCTAAGTCCTCAGCAGTTTCCGCAAGTGCCCTTCTTGCACGCAGCCACCTCTTTACATCAGATCCACCTGGTAGACCCCCTCCCCCGAGCTATAGCACCGTGCACTACCAACACAACAGAGACAACAACAACAACAACAACAACAACAACAACACGAGGTCTAGAAACATGCAACAGACTCTCTCTCGTCCAACGCCTCGCGCCAAACAACGAGACACGGATTTCAAAAGAAAGGCAGCGCAGATGGCCACATGCAAAAGAGGTAAGGGGCTGGCTGGTTGGGGGGGAAACTTGCAACCCTTGCATGTGTGCATCACCAACACCCAGGTGCGTGTGTCCGCAACAAAAAGCCAAAAACATTCACTTCCAGCCGTAGCCGAGTATGGCGCGTGTGGCGGGGGCTATATAGAGCTAGAGTCCATCGCTTAAGACCGTGGCCGGCAAATAATTGTCTTTGGGAAAACCGTGAGTATACAACAAACCTGAATTCATAATCTGTTATCGCAACGGACCCGGGCTCTTACCTACTTCCCAAGTGTCCAGCCTACGTGTACGACACCGCTCATCCTGCAATCTCGAGTTTAGTTTGATATCGAGCAATGCTGTTGTCATCGAACCAAAGACGGCTGCATGATTAGCTTGCGAGTGATAGAAATACAGCTCTGTACGGTCTTTGTGAAGGTGCTACAATGCCCCGGCTGGAAACAGCGCGGCTTCGCACAGAAAGGATGGTCCGGGGCAACAGTACACATCCGTCTCACCGACGTCATGTCGTCTGCCTTCACTTCACCCCTATGCACTTACTCAGTAGCACTTATGCATCATCCATCATCCATCAATTTAGCGTCACGTACCACTGCCAAATCTCATCGCAAACACATGCCAAAACCATGCGTTCCATTCCCAAGAAATCCCTATAGAAGAATTACACCAGCCACATCTCCTGTCCCTGCCCCTCCCGAGATGTGAAAGAAATATAGTTGCAGTTTAAAACTACCATGTAAAATGCCGCTATGCCGAAAGCCAACATCTATCAAACGAGATAAAGAAAGAAAACAACAAACTGCCTTACTCATCACCAGGAGTGGTAGCCCGATCTGGCATCTCCACATCGACTTTCTCGTCATCTCCAAACAAATCATCAACCTCCATCTCTTCGTCTTCATCGTCACTAACGGCAGCTCTCTTCCTTGGCTTCTTCTCCTCAGCAGGTGACGTTGCCTCCTCTTGACGTGGGGAGGGAGCCGGGAAATCGTCCTCGTCATCGGAAGAATTGACAATCTCTGCGCTCTTGAAATTGCCCGAATCTGCCTGTCTGTTCCCGCGCGTAAGCTTCTTCCTCTTCTTCGCGGGTCGCTTCGGTTCATCTCCATCATCCGCGGCGGCAGCGCTTCTGCTTCTTCTCACGCCGTGCTGCTCTTCCCCAGACTCATCATCACTCTCGATAAATTCCTTCTTCTTGCGTCTCCTTCCTCCGCGTCCCTCGCCATCCCCTCTCTTGCGTCTACGCCCCTCCCTAGCTCCCTCTTCACGTTCGTCTCTCTCCCGTTCCTCGGCTTCTTTCCGTTCCGCATACTCGCGGGCTTGTTCGATCAGTCTCCTCCGCTCTTCTGCCACCTTCGCCTTTATCTCGGCGTCGCGGCGCCGGGCTTCCTCTTCCTCCTCCTTCCTGCGTCTCAAATCTTCCTCGCGGCGTTTCCTTGCCTCGGCAAGTTTCGCCGCATTCCTGTCCTCAAATTCTTTCTGGGTTGCGATGCTGCGATCCAGTTTATTGCGAGTTGTACGGCCCATGTTTGCGCGAGCCTCTATTTCCTTAGGTGGATAAGGGGGAGCCTTGTGTGCCGCAACCGTCTTGAAAGTTCTGTTCATGTAGATTGCCCCATTAGTCTCTAGTGCTTAGTAGTTTGAGCAGTGAAAAGACTCGGCACGTGTGAAGGGGCGGAGATTAGGAATGACGATCATCCCAATCCTTATCTGCAGCCAGCTAGTAGCCACGCCGCGTCCCACTCGGGAACAATACCCGTCGGGATGACATCGGTGGGGGTATGGTGCAAGCAAAAAAGCAACGCAAGAATTGGCAACGAAAGCCGGAAGAAACTTACAGCACAGCTTCATCGAGTTCCTTGGCAGCAGCCTCCATACCGGCCACACTTCGCTGGTTTTCGTTTAGCTGTAGTATTTGAGTAACCAGTTCACTCTGGACAAATGCAACATTGAACATAAAGACAGGGTTGTCTTTCACAATTTCCGACGCCTGTTTGATGAGTGAGTGGTTAGCTACAGGACGATCGCCAAGGTCAATTGCATACCTTTTTCGCGTACTCCAACGAATTCTTTAGACTCTCAAAAGCTTTTTCTGGCTCGGTCTTGCTTTCTTTCTTTCCCTTCGCGTACCACACCCTACCCAGGCAGCTGAGAATGTTGGGGTCTCGTCCCTGGTTGTGTTTGTTGAGAGCAGTTTCATACTGTTGTTATGCCAAAGCTCGGATGGTTAGCGAAGACTATTCGCGACAGACTGACAGCGCTCTCAAGCCGATCGAGTGATAAAGAATGATGGCTTACCATCTCAATTGCTCTTCCCCACTGTTCCAGTCCTGCCAAACAGTGTCCTAGGTTGACTACCGCATGTCCATCATTTGCGAGGGTCTCTCGCACTTTGGTCAAAACCCCAACCGCGCCTCTAAGGTCCTTCTTGTCTTCAATCATAGCGATTGCAACCCCTTGAGCAGCATATGCATTCTTCGGGTCGAGTTGCAGGCACTTATCGAAGAACTCCACAGCCTTCTCATAAGTCTTCCGTCTCTTCTCCTTGTCCGATTCCGTGTCCCGTCTCATTTCCCTGGCAGTGTGAAGGTACAGATTTCCCATTCCGGCGAGTGAGAAGCGGTCATGCTTATCGTGATGTTGAAGAGAGTGCTTGTAGTGTCGCTGTTCCGAATCCTCGGCAATATTGATGGGTGTCTTCCGCTTCTGCTTGCTGAGGAACCAGCCATACAGAGCACGAACTTCGAGATTGTTACCGTCCGTCTGCATCAACTTCGAAATCATCTTGGGACCTTCTGGCGAAGCACTTCGCAGGGCCATGTAGGTAAGACGCATGTTGGCGTCCACATAATCGTCGTGGAATTGGAGCAGTTGGTTATAGTGCTTTGCTGCCTGTTCTAGGTTACCGGCAGCTTCTTCACAACGACCAAGGTTGTACGTGAGGGTTGTAGCTAGTGCATCGGCATCTAAATGTTCATCTTTCTCCTTGTGCTGCGGAATAGAGGTGAGGGCCTCTTGGTATAGTTCTCGTGCTTTGTCGTATTTCTCCTGGTGCCAATAGAGAGTTGCCATATTGTTGAGCAGCTGGATTGGGATGAGAAGGTCTTCATCCGTCTCTTGAACTTCGGTGTATATCTGGTGAACAGCCTGCAGGCACTGAACAGATTTCTCTGGCTGATCATGTTCATAAAGTCGGGCAAGGGTAAGCAAAACAGCTTCATTTGCAGGGTCGGTCCTCTTGTCATTCTTCCAGACATTTCGCACGCCTTCGAGCTGCCAGACCGCCTTCCTATGGAGATCTGAGATGTCCTCCTTCGACCCGGTGAATCCCGACCTTGGGATCGCTGACAACACTTCGTGAGCGTAAAGAGTGCCGAGAATAGTTTTGGCCTCCATAGACTTCGGGTTTTCGTGGAAGATCGCCTCAAATGTAAGTTTCGCAGACGGGATATCCTTCATCAAAACCTGCACCTGCCCAACACCAATTTTCGCAGGTAACCAACCACCTTCTCTCGCCTGATCGCTCTTCCGGTAGCATGCTAGGGCTTGTTGGTGTTCGCCCTCAGCATGAGCCTTTCTTGCCAGAATATACCATCCGTCACTCGTTACTCCGGAAACATCGCTATACTCAATCGCCTTTTTCGCAAGCGTCTCGCACTGTTGATAACCCTTTTTGGAGAAGAAATGTCCGGCAAACGTTGTACATGCCATAGGAAAGTTCTTATCGAGCTTATATGCCTTTTGGGTGTGGTCGATGACTTGTCGGTAGTTATTCATCCATGCAGGATCGTACTCAGGCATCGATGAAGTGACATGCAAATAATAAGCGGCCATCAACGAATGTGCAACCTTGGAATCAGGGTCAATCTCCAGGGCCCTTTCCCAAGCTGTTCGGGCATCCTCTTTGTAACCCAGGCTCCAAAAACACATTCCAATGCCTATCCGTGGGTCTGGATCCATATCTGGTCGCTTGAGGAGCACCTCCTGGTAGCACTCGAGAGCTTTGTCGTACCGCTTCCTGCCATAGAGAATACGTGCCTTCCCCATCGTCGCCAACATATTGCCACCTCGAGATGTTCGTATGGCATCATCGAAAATCTTCAGTGCTTGATCCAAATGGTGATTTCGCTCATTAAGATTCTGTGAGGAAGACTTGAAGATGGAATAGATACCACGAGCGAGGGAGTTGATGGTAGCTGACGGGTCTAAACGTGTAGATTCGTTAAGAGTTTGTGTGACGAGCTGCAAGTAATGCTCTTTAGTTTTTGCTTCAGCAAGGTAACCATTGCTGTCTGTAGACACGTCAGTCTACTAATCCCCCTATCCTCGTCCTCCGCCGCCGCCAGGAGACATCAAAAGCATACCAGATCCAATCGCACTCTTCCCCGCTTCTCTGCTTCTCTGCAGAAAAAGCCATGTAAGGCAGTTCAACATCGGAAGCTTCTCGTTCCTGTCGGCCACAGATGCGCGCACCTGCAACCCCTTTGACATGATCTCGATCGCCGTGTCGATCTTGCCATGCTTCGCATACGCAAGCGCGATGTGCATCCAGAACTGTCTTGGAGAATTCTCGTTCTCGAGCACCGTGCATAGCTCTGTCGGGTCATCGGGGAGCGCGTCCGGGTCGACTTCCACAACCGCCGTTTCGTCATCTTCATCGTCGTCGCCAGCGGATACGGGAATATCGATGCTTGCAGGGATGTCGGCAAAGCGCGGTCGTCGGAACACCGACGAACCATTTGCATGGCCGTTCAAAGCATGAAAGGCTGTCGTAGCCATGACCGGAGGCGATACTGTGTAGTTGTCCGGCAATAAACGAAAGGCGCGCAAAAATATATTAGTTGTTTAGTGAGAAGTTCAGTTCGGGATTTCGAAGGTTTAAGAAGCTTTAGAAAGCTTGCGCGACGAATTGGATGGCGAGTAATAGTAGTTTGTGCTGAGTGATGAACAGAGAGATTTCGCTTGAGGAACCAAACTACTAAAACAGCCAAGCCAGCCAAGGGAGCATTCACAGATAGTCACTCGTAACGTACTGTTAGACCCCCGGAATATTCAACTTTCTCACTACGACACCTCGACGGGCATATCCACTCGGAGCAAATTCCTGCAACCCAGGTTAAGGGTGAAATTCGTTTGAAAAGGTCGTTCTCTGAAAAGAAGGCCCGGGACATCAAACCCACAACCATGAACTGTAGCGAGCATTAAGGTACGAACGTACTTCGTCACCTAGCAGTTTTGGCTCGTTAAATTCTCTTTTTCTCACCAATATTTGTTGTCACTGTTTGAAAGGTGTAATGTTTTGTATGGGCGTTCGTTAACTATAGCTAGAAGATGTCAATTGGAGGATTACGTTCGTACCTTATTAATGCCCATTACAGTGCCTCTATTTCGTACGTGCAAGCGCGGTTTTAACCATAGTACAATATCCCCGAAGCTGGTTTCTTTAATATCATAGGTATCACTGCTGAGTGGTTCAATCCAGAGCAGCTGGCCATGGAAAGGAGGAAAAGACATCCTCTTCCTCCGCCTTCTCCATTTACACTACCAAAAAGCAGAGTAGCTCCTATCACCGGGGAGTTCTGCTGCTCTTGCCTACCCACAACCACCCATATCCCTTCCAGCGGGGCGCTCATGATCATGACCACGCAGCGACCCTTGCATAAGCCCCACGCCCTAGAGTGTACCTAGGTAGGTATAGCACCCAATCTACTCGGATACAATAGTGAAATAAAGTACTTGGGATAAAGTCTAATGTTTAAATAAATGTTGGTCGCTGGGAAACCGAGTGTCGTAGTATGATTGCAATCCCTTCAACGTTATGCTCACCACTCCCATCAAAGTTAGAACCAGCCGAACAACCTCCGCCCCTTTTGTAGACTATTCAGCAATCTTCTTTTATAGCTAGCGGTTTGAAGTACAATACATAGTGGTGGTGGAAGGTCGACCAGTGACATGATAGGAATGAACTAAGGGTTGGGGGGCCGTTCATTTCTATAGCTACTGGTTATTCTCTTTCGTTCTCACCCTTCCCTTTGCGCTTTGGATTAGAATTGAGACTATTTTACCTTCGGTTCGACTACGAGTGAGTAACTACTTCTTGGATACCCGCGGGCTTGGAATTAGCTGGCCAATGTGGTTGAGTTTTCAGGTCTCGCATACTATTCCAACTGCTATCTATCTTCTATATGCTCGAGTACCTAGATGGGATAGGAGACATTAGTACTTAGACCAGGAGTTAGGAAGTTCTCGTTCCCGGAGTTTTCGTCGGCCGTTAACCCCGATCTCCAACTGAGCTTCCAGCCCTGTTGTTGTTTGCTCTCGCGTCACTGATATTCCAACTACTAGGGACAAAGGGTATATGGAAGGGAAGCTGGTACTGTCATACTCTTGATAGAGTGAATACAGTATGATTAAAACAAAAAACAAAACTGATATTCCAACCCAACAGCCACTACGAGTATTTAACATGACAAATTTTAAAGTAATCATCTCAAGAAACTAATCTGTATTCGAACACACCTGAACACTTCTATAGTGCGGGTAAAGTGGTCAAAATACCATTTCAACAGTGTCATGCATGAAATTAATGGAATCAGGTAACTTCATGCACATCAACACCTAATTTCAGTAGTTATACACCACATCAGCTTAGCACCACAACATCACTTTGTGTAGTGGTCAATATTATCTGACAAAATCATGTACCAACTAGCAGAATTCAGTGTTTATGCACATGAATTAGGAATTTTGGAACTTGATGCACATCAGATACTGGATTTTGCAAATTATTTTTGATGCATGATTTAGGAAACTCAGTATTTAATGCACATCAGGTTCCAAAAGTCCTTATTCATGTGCACCAGCACCAAATTCCACAAGTTCATGTACAACATTGTTAGCTATATACAACATCATGCTATGATATTGTTAAACTCACAGCATTGTGCATGCAATTGGTAGAATTGGGTGTTGGTGCACATGAATTTACTCAATTCCACTAATTCCATGTACGACGTTGTGAAATGGTATTTTGACCACTTTACACCACCATACACTTCACATTCACCTCGGAATACCAGAAAACGTCTTCCGTTGACTTGATTAAAAAAAAAAGACGCAGTCCCCATGTTTCATCACTAAAGTACTAAGTTGGTTTTATATTCAGTTACCCACGGGTCCATTGGGTATCCAAAAACTAGAATAGAAAGCATCTCAACTCCATGACAGTGAAACAATGCGATAAAAGATGGGATGAACCCCTGGGTATAAACAGACAAAATGGCAGCGCAGAAAACGACAAGTTCCACCAGCGCCGTGATGCACAATGGTATGAAAAAGAAGACAGGAACACCCCCCTCACCCGCCAGCGATACGCAATAATAATCAATCCCGATTCTGCCCCCAATAATAATTGGTCCTGACATACAATCCTGATGTCATTCAACATTCCATCCCAATAATAATAACCAATCCAGACATATAGATAAACAACCTGGATATGCCGTTTAACATTCCACCCCAATACAAAATAATACAAGTAGTGCCCTAATTTCATCTCACGGACACTGGGACTTTTTTCTGAGCACCAATGCCATGTCGTGGATATTATATGGTCCAAAGATGCCGTGCAGTCCCACAATTTCATCCGTATCTGGACACTCCAGGCTCTTGACGTTGTTATCTGCAAGGTCGATTGGTTTTTCGGGGCTCATCTCAGGACTCAGAATCGTCTTTGCTCGGCCATAAGAGGTCTCAATGCATAAGCCGATGATCCTATCCTCGGACTCCAACCTTTGAAATGCAACCTTGATACGGAGAATTCTCTCGCCCCCAGGACCGTCGACAGACATCTTGTTGTCACGGCTCAGATTGACACCCTCGGCTTCCGACCAATTCCCAACAGTAATAATCCCCACATCTGAAGTTCCCCGGAACCTAAGGCTACAGACCCCTGCCCTTGAACACCAAACGCGAACCTGCAAAAGCTTCGCCGGTTCAAAAACCGAGATAGCTCTTCCATAATCTTTCGGATCACCGCCCCTATACGGGTTGTATTCAAGCATAGGCACAAGTCGCAGGTCAGGGTTCAAAATTTCAACATCGTTCAGCCAATGTAGGCCTGTAGCTTCATCGAGCCGGTGGTATGCAGTACGTCGCGGCTGCTGATGCCGGGATTGCCAGGGTGCGGAAATTGGGGAGTTAGGGCCTTTGGGGCGGAAGAGAAGCCCGACCATATCCCACTGGGGTCCATTGTAGAGCGATGGCTTCTAAAAGATGTTAGTCATAGATTTTTAGGAGCTCAGTTTATTAGATAGATACCTCTTTTTGTGCCCCAAAGATCCCGACACAAACAGATCCCGGTGGTACCTTCCGGTGGTTTGCATCAGCATTATTTTCAACCTTTCCAATCCAGGGCGTAGTCCGGCCATGATTTGTTGAAAGCGCCAGAGCATTCGACCTTAGTTCTCCACGGACTTCCGGAATGAATATTGAATCAATTGATTCTCCCTCGTTTAGCTCGAAGGTAGTTTCGTATGCTGATCGGTCCCCGAATGCTTCTTTAGACCATCTCCCGTTTCGGCGCAGTAGCAACCCGCAAAAGCGACCCATCCGAGTGACATACCCCTTAAGACCGTCAACGCGGCCAGCCTCATTATCTTCGAATAAAGTTGAGACTACGTATGACGCCTCTGGTATTTCACGGTCCTCAGTAATGTCCTCACAACGGGTTTTCCATGGGAACCGTATGAGCTTTGTGAGCTCTTGTTGGGATAGAGCACCCGGTATGGAGGGATCCATTGCAAATATAGGTGCCCAGGAAATCAGTTGATCAAAGTTAAAGTCGAACTTAACTGCGGTAAGGTGTTCGGGTGACACAAATTTGCATTTTACTGGGAACGGGATTGCGCTCTGGTTCCTGTTGGTAACAAACTGCCCGTTCATCAGTTATCAATGTCAGTCAAGGGAGAAGATTTCTTAGTACTCACAAAGATCCTTTCCATCGTGGCATTTCTCTCGTCAGACCGACTCGAGGCACTTATTATGGAAGCATTGTCGTTTTCATCGTCCAAAGCATCCTTGACAGCTTGGCCATCTTCGTCATCCGCCAGTACAGCTACTCCAATGATCCGCTCCCCTCCTTTGTAATCAATGGTCTGTACGAATGCACCCTCCTCGTCGTCGACGTATCCGAAAAATTTATCCTTCTCATTGCTGCAGCAACTGAACTTGATACCCCTCATGTTATGGTAGAAAACGATTTGACAAACCGAATTCAGTTTAACCCAGCCACTATAGTCATTGAATAGCCGTTGTCGTGCCCTACAAGATATGTCAACTTCAACGAATGTCGGGCTCGTGCCTATGATCCAGCCATCGGGAGGAGGACCATCATCCCACACACCAAGGAGCTCGTCCTTCTCGTCAAATGGTATGGGGCACGTTAGGAATTGAGGGAAGACTGAGAAACCCTCTTCTAATGGCAGAATGAGCCCTAGCTGAAGAAATCGTTTATCCTGATGTTCCACAGGGTTAGTTTATACATATATGCATCATTTCGGATTCAGTAATACCTCATAGTCATACAGTCCATGGATGCCAAATATCTTGCCGGGTATCTCTTCTCGATATTCTGTACCACTGCGACGCCCGTCTGGCGGTGGAGCGAACACCTTATGCTTACCGAGATACCGGGGTCCGAACACTCCACTCACTTTTGCACGATCCGTCACAAACTGTGAAAGTAAGCTAATGCTTTCCATGGCTCCAAGCTACAAATGGACTCACAAGTATTCCATGGACCCCTTCATCACTAAAGTTGATAACGGATGCAATGATACTTTCTCCTTCTGCTAGGGCCATGCTGCTCTGTCTGTTCCCTTCTTTGGTTCCCATCAGCGACGTTGTTGTTGGACGCCCGGCACGATCCACGTAGGCGAATTCCAGCCCTCTCAAGAATCGCTCGTCATAAAATCCAGTAATAGTTTCCAGCCTTCCGGCTGATGGCGGCCGATCGTTCGGGAATTTAACCCCATCTTCATGGTAACCAGCCTCCCAAATCTCCCATTCAGATCCGCATAGCCTCCAATCATATACATCGGCCCCCTCCCTTTCATGCAGTCCTACAGTGCTGGGAGGGAGTTTATTTTTCCACATCGAACTCTCATCGTGCGAAAGCGGGACTGTGCTAGGTGGTTCGCGTGGACGGCCAAAAGCTTCCTCCGTGCCCGAGCCGTTTTCTTCGAGAACACCTATAGTTTCGATGAAACCAGTAGAGTTCAAGAAACCTGTAAGTCCGACGAATTTCCGCCAATCTGGTGGTACAGCAATTTTGCGGACGGAGCCGTCCCATCTTCCAACTCTTTTTGAGAAAGTTGTTCTGCTTTTTTCATCATCATCCCGGAAGAAAACCTGAGCTCCACAAATGATCCCATCAGCAAAACAAAAGGCAAACCCTGCCAATTCCTGGCATGCGACAGATATATTCGCATGTTCAGTGCCTTGTCGTCCAAACATTCTTTTACACATCCCAAGCTCTTGATCTTGAACAGAGAACTCTAAACCACAAAATATCGACCCATCACACCAGAGGCGGATTCTCTCCACTTCAACCTGAACTATATCCTCATGCTCTTCATCCGAGTCTAAGTCAAACTTGCCATTTGGTCGGCCGCGATTCCCAACATATGCCGTGTGGATTGTCCCTTCCGTGCTCGACCGTACTCCCACAAAACCACGCACTACACCCGTTTTAGCGTCTATAGGGGCTCCATGGAGTTCGCGAATAGCCATGCTGGACGTCTCGACAAGCGCCTCGGCAATAGGCTTGACAATTTTCCATATCCGGCTACGGTTTTTCAGGCAGATGTCGGTCTCATCCCATTCCTTTCCAAAATCTTCATCATCAGGATGCCCCGAGAGTCGAGGAGTCCGAATCAGCCGTCGCAACCTCTCAAAACTTCCCCGCCAGTCGATTGGGCTCGGGATGCCCCGCCGAATCAATTTCTCGTGCTTGTCGATCTCTGGACGGAGTTTCGGGATGTACTTGAATTCCTCTCTCAGGAACCGACGATAGTAGCTGTTTGGTAGGGCGACATGGAGAACCGCGGGGCTGGCAATCTTCAGGCAGAAAATGTCCGAAGAAGATAGGTAATTGGATATCTCCAGAATCGTTTCTGGAGGCAGATTCATGAAGGGATCAACGGTAGCTGATCGAGGTGCACACGGCAGCGGTGAAGTATTGGGGAGAAATTTCAAAGGGTTATCTCGTACGGAGATTGCTGACGGGTCGGCGGCCAACCACTATAGCAGTTCGTGAGCCCATATTCATCTCAATTTATTTGTATCAGGGGTATCAATAGTCTCCAGTTCGACTTCTCATTTGACAGGTTCAGCCCACAAAATGTAGAGCAGAGCCCAGACCAACACTCCACGTGTACATTCTGAAAGCTGCCCCGTAGCGTCAAGTTGAAACTGAGTTATCGACACACCAATGAAAGTTATGAATTGGTAAACCTACATGACAGCCGTCCTCATGCCTCCAGTGCCATCCCTCCCCACTACCTTGAGCCTCCCGGTAGTCCACTTCCCCCAAGCGCGTAATCACCTCCTCCCTCTTCCCTTCCTGTAGGATAGTTCGTGTTTGCTCGGCTTGTTGTTTTTCACCGCTGACAGTGATCAAACTCCTAAGGTACCTCCACATATGATCTAATTCAATTGCTTCGTTCATCCCGTCGAGCCCTCTCTCATGACCAGTCTCCTCAATGGCCAAATCCAGTAAAGTCCAGCACTCATCGTGGAAAGGGATTGACGATATAAAGCTTTTCATATGACGCCCGCCAAGCTCCTGATATAGATGGAACCCATAAGTGTTCTTCAACCGGGCCAACTCCGAAAAAACTGGATATTCGTCCGCGGGATCGTCTTCGACTTCGTCTACAGATGCGAATGCATCGGCCCAGTTTTCGCTCTGCCGGATGAGTCCTCTCCCTGTCAAGTAGGCATCTCCGTTTTCCTGTATGTACCGTGCCCAATGCTGTGGCTGGTTGAGCGCTTTGTAGTGGACCAAAGCCCGCAGATTTTTGGTCCATTTTAACTGCTTCACCGCAATTCTCCTTCCATCATAGGCTTGCCGGACCGTTCTTTTCTCACTCATAACCCCCCTTCGCTGTCCCTGCTCTTCGGCACGTTGTCGCAACTTCCGGCTCCTCCGAGCAGCGTAACCCATATCCTGCTCCACCACCTCCTCAGGTATTACCTGATTTTCTTCTCCATCAAAATTGAACTCGCTTTCCAGGTCCAAGTCTGCTATACAAGAATCATCGCAATCTGTATTCTGTTCAACACTGCTGTTATTGCAGATGTTGCTGTCCAAGTCTGGGGTTTCGGTGAAATAGCGTGAACATGCGGGGTTGACAGGAGTACGAAGGACACCGGCGAATGGGCCTCCGCAGAGCGCGCAGTAGAAATGGGTATCGTACTGACGCCGACGGGTGATCGGCATCACGTTATTAAGTGAGGAATTAAGTACTTGGTAGGTACTGCGGGGAGCAATGGTGAAGACAATGCTTTCTGCTGAAACGATGAAGGGGGCGGAGGGAGGGAGGGAGGGATGGACGGATGGACGGGTGTATAGACAGACAATCAATGGGTCAATGGGTGATGATGGATCAGAAGGGAGGGAGAGAAAAATACCGGAAATACCACACACCTTCGCTCGACTGGAGTCACCGTCTGGGTTGGGTGTTATTGGAATTGCCGTATCTATCTGCTTCGACTCTAGTGTCGCTGGTAGCGAGAGTCAACGCGCGGGAGCTAGGGAAGACAACTACAGAATGGATCTAGAGCACGGGTGCAATGGGTGGAGCACTGGCCGGGCATGGTCATGGTCGAGCGTCGCGCATGATGGCGCATGGTAAACACTAGTCCACACATTCACACATCAAGCATGGTGGTAATGGTGGTACGTGACAAGGATGGGATGCGGGCACGAATGGAATGCGGAAAGCTAAGCCCAACGACCACTATCAACTCGCACTCGCGAATTAAAGTTACACATATATCCTGCGACTTATAATATATGGCGCCGTTAAATCTCGTCTTACCTGTGCTATACAGATGAGCATGAGAGCGCTCCCGGGGAATTGAGTCGATAATCGCAGAACCACACCCCTTCATCCAGGTAGTTCAATTAATATTTCCTCTCGTTGACTCATTCACTCCTTCTAACTTAATCCTCCCCCATGCCAGCCAGCCACCGATAATAAGTACGTACTGCGGTACTTAGGAGGTAGGTGTTCTCTAGCTCTGGGTCTCACATATCACAATACACGCACATCACATCTGCATGGTCCTGTCGATAGCCGCCCAAAATGGATCGACGGATAAGTTGACACCATTCCAGTCCAGTTTCCACGGAAGAAACGAAATCACATACTCTAGTCGGACATTCACGATCAGACGGGACGGTAAGGAATGGAGGTGAGGTGGGTCTGGGCTGTCAGAAAATGCTGTAGGCAAATCAAGATGGATGTCCCTCGATTGTTCTGGTATGCAGAGTAAGCTGGCGCCCATGAAAAACTCTCCGCTAGGTAGCCAAATTTGGACTGAAAGACCTAGGGCGAATCGAAGATCCAACCAGCATCAGCTAGCAAGCGCTTCCAAAATCCTTCTCCCGCTCCTCCCAAATCACGTTAGTTGTATTATCGGTAGTTTGAACGGGAAAAAGGAATCATGCCACACCGCGCAGCTCGCTCATGCGGAGTACTCTATCTATTTTCCCAGCGGTTATGCATTATCCTGTTGTAACAGGAGAATTTATCATGCTCTGATGCGGCGTGGAGACTGTCAGAGATATTTCATCCGATCCATTCCACCAGCTACTTGATAAGTATTTGGTATAAGGCATTGCACCAGTTGTCGGAAGGTAGGGGTTTCCATGGGGTGGGACGAATTCAAACTGCACCTACAGACCTACAGAAACGAAACTGACATCCCCTCAAACCCCCAACCAGATCTCCCCGTCGGCCAAGCAGGCAACCCGTTGACTAGGACTGACCCTGTTGGTGAGGTTCGAGTAACATCCGTATTCGATTCCCCGACGATTTCTAAGTACTATCTATGTAAGTACTTCTGCAATCCAACTGTACGAATACTCTACTCGGTATCCCGGCTTGAAGTCTTACGAGCGCCTTGTCCCAGTATCCAGAGTACAACGCTTTGCCTTGGTATATATTACAAACGAAACAACTAAAATACCATATCATATTGCACTTTTGTCGATTGCAGTCCCGAATCCGATGTTTCCTCGATCGACTTCGCCCCAAGGACGGTAAGATCCGATGTTGCACTTCCTTACTCACCTCCTTCCTTTCATGTTCACCGACCGATAGCGAACAACGGTAAAGTCCGCAGTCTAGAATATTTGCTTTTGACGATGATATTCCTCATGACTTTTGCAGCCCGCATTCCACAGCCCGCGTCCCTATTCCACCTTCCAGCCCTCCACCCACACCCATCCGTTTCTCGACCAACGCTTGGACCGTTTACAAAGTTGTTTGTGATATAAATTGCTGATAATACTTAACACAACTAGTTTTAGCAAATGGCCCATAGGATACACTCTCTGCGAATCAAGCTCGCTCAAGCCATTGATACCGGCCAGCCTCGCTGTAGATTCCTGAGACACTACGTGGCCGATAAGTGATATCGATGAATAACGGATATTCTCCCACAATATATCCATCGCCGCCCCAATAGGTCACTTGGTCTATCAGATATCCGCTCGAGTACCTATGGACCAATTATGCTCACCAACCCGTCATTCGACCCCACCAAACGGCAAGGGGAAATTCGTCCGGGGTTTTGAGCGGGCTCTGGTCCGACGCAACGTTTACCATTGGTACGTGGCGCCTTCACCTTGAGTAGACAAAAGTTATTGCCCCCACAAGGCCCAGAAGGAATGGCCTATCGTTTGTTGAATCTAAGTGGATATACTTGACTTATGTTCTCGAGATTGGGATTCGGAGAAGCAAGCCATGTATATTCACGTAAGTAGTTTTCGCAGTAGAAAGGTACCTACTTCTTGGAGTATAAACAACACAACTAACTACCATGTATCTTTGGCGGTAATGCTATGGGGGTACTTCAGGGATACACATGCTGTTACTTCTCCAAACCCCAGTACCGAGTACTCTACGCCGGCCACTCCGTCGCCTTCGCCTCGGCACCGGAGACAACAACGGACGGATCGCTGCGGGAGTGGATGGTGAAGTTATAGATATGCTATGGCAGGGGTATTAACCCAACATGCGTACGGGGGCATAAGAGAGGAACAGACCTACACCTATCTCCTGGAACGTGGGTTATAATGGTTCCTATTACTCGACAATCACTGGCCAAATGAAAATCCTACTTCAGTCCGAGCAGGAGAACCATCGCAAGATTCATCTTATAGAATGTCTAATCAATATTTGCCTTTATAGTGGAATGATGGTAGAGCAACTTTTAATATAGTGTTGGTTGTCATACAGCCCCCCCGAGACCTTTGAAGCTTAGTCTAAAACTTCCGGGAGGGGCTGCTGTTTATTGTATGGTTTTGCTTGCTCCTCGGGCAAGAAGAAGACACCAGAGCGGAAAAGAATGAGTTATGGACACCAAAAGTGTCGTATTAACGATAACAGGGGAGTTATGCATGGTACTTCCTCTCCCTGGATCATAACTGAGTTATGGACGGACCAGGACTAGCTCACAACATTCTCAGTTTTCGTCCCACTGCGTCTCGTGCTTGTATATTGCCTTGGTTTTTTTCTGGTAGAAATGCGATCTCAAATTCTGCCGGCGTAAGAAAAATGTAAGTGTGCGCAAGGGTAACACAAACTAGTAATGACGGCGGATCGTTTGTAGCGGGAATGCACAACATCGATAAGCGCGGAGGGCACGGGCCAGGTTTAGTACGGGGCCCCAGTTTCTCGATGTGAGCAAAAAAACAAGACACTTCGGCTAACCAAACACTTCAATTTCTGCCTATTCCCTTAGTGCCATGGGAAATTACCGGTATACTGCCATAAGTTTATAGTCTTCACGAGTTGTTCCTTCCATCGGGCCGAATCCTGCATTTCCGTTGGCGGCAAAATGCCCAGAAAAACAGACAACTCTCAGCAGTACAGATACAAGATACAATAAAGGTAGCATCGAGATCTGTACTTGCACTGGGAATTGATGATGATATATGTATACTGGGTGCCTACTCCCCCAACAATTTTATCTTTAATACGAAACTAATACGTAATGATCAAACCCCCCGAATACCTCCTGAATACGGGGTTGGGCTGCCCCGTTTTAGAAAGCCCACATTCCGATTACATCCTGGTACTCGGAGGGTGCCAAAAGTCGGGCGCGCCCCATAAAATGTGGAAATTCTACACTTCCACCACAACAATAGAGATAAATTTTGAATAAGGGGGGAGTGATAATAGGTCATCAGAGATGATTCTATGAAGTTTTCTCAGAAAAATATTTGTTGTGTAGTGAAAGATGCAGATCTTGGCGTTTCTTGTTGTATGGGAGAAAAAAGTCGGGTGCTCTTTTGCCCTGTGTGACCGCGCCCCAAATACCCTTGTACCCTAGTACATTTAGAGTAGAAATATGGTGGGGGACGCCTTTGACCAGGGTGCTTTGAACCCGCTTCGTAGAAAGTTTTCTGCGTCATCAAAACAAAAGATTTTTTTAATTAGAGAACTAAGATCAACTCAGTTTAAGGGGCTCTATCGATCTTAGTTGCAAAATTAAACTATCTGTTGTGGTTGAGGCGCATAAAAATCGAGGTTCAGAGGGAATGTCTGCTATATGGTCAAAAAAAAGGATCACGTGCATGGCAGGGGCTATTTTATATGTGTGTAATGTCCGATTTCGAATGTCCGCAGCCCAGGTTAGAGGCGCCCCACTACAGTTCTATCGAACCAAACAATTGCTTGTTGTAGGAATTTTGTAACGAAAAATGCAGCTTATCAGACATGCCCGAACAAGCAATCGCCATAACATAACCAATCCATGATGCGACGTAACCTTTTGGGGGGGTTTCAGCTATTTCTTGGTACTAAATCCTTTTCCCGAGCACACAGTTCGATTGCATCGCACTCTTCCTGGGGTTCGGATTAATGAATATACAGTACTGTACCGAGCTTTAAAGTTCGTACAAGATTTGAGCGTGACGATTTTTCTAATACTGAATGCCTGAGAATGGGCTAAAACTGCGATAAAACTTCTTCAAACGAGCCCTCCATATGCATGGTGCGTACGTATAAACATTGACACTCGGTATAGTACTACATCTCTATATTAACATATTAATACAAAGTCTGCATAAATGCTAGTGCTTTGTCGTCTCACTCCACATCCAATGCCATCTACGGTATTCGATATGGTACATAGTACAAAGATGACTTCAGTGGCCGAGAGGGTCCGAGTTGTGGAGGATCAAAGACCGGGTGACGAGTGGTGACGAACTCCCTGAATTCCCCTTGTATTCTACCTATACTCCCTAACAACCTGGTACAGACTAAAGGAACGGCCCTCTGATGGTGAAATGGCTTTGGATCTTCAAATGCAGCTGGATTGGTAGGGTGATGGAGATGGGTGCGGTCTGGACAAAATATTATCATTCTAATGATTATCAATCAGCAAGGTTCATTCCCACGCAGACGGAACAGTAGAGATTACTGCATCCGAAACGTCGGAAGCATATATAGAAATATTCGGGCGTTGAAGTTCTATGATTGTGGCTACTCGGATTGTAGTGAATGGCAAACTCTGCGATCACCGGTGTTCTGCACGGTGAATCTGATGTTGGGGCAGATCTTATGTTAAGGGTAAAATCCTATTACCAGGCTACAATGGGCAGTCTATCAAAGAGTACCGTCGAGCGAGACACGGTGATTGAAAAGAAACCCATCCCAAATAGGTGCACTCTAGCCGAGCTGCATCATTACGTCAATCTCCAACATGAGCACTCGCACAACTCCAACTTTAACCCACCATGCGTCCTACGGTTCGAGGCATGCGATTGAATTGGTGTCGCAAGCGATTGTTCTCCTTCACTGCCTACCGAGCTGAAGTCCTCTCTATTCACGAGCTCCAAGACCGAGTCCACCCATCGTATGCTAGTATGACCTGGTCCTGTTACTTTCGCACTCTGGTGGTCCAGATCAGGTAACCGTTGGAAATGTGCACTAGAACGCAATGACAGCAAACTCCTGTTCTTACGGTGGAAGGAAGAACCTCGGAATGTGATGATAGTCAAGAAACCGGGAGTCGAGGCGGTTGGTGATGCTTTGGTCGAATTTGCAAAGTGTGACTAAACCGGTTTTGTTTTGAGTACGTGCAGGCAGCATGCTGATCAATGAGAGTGAAGACATATTACTACCACACATCCGGGAACAAATATTATCCTCGAGCCAACTGTTGCGGCAAATTTTCATCATCGACTGCCGAATCCGGTGTATACGTTACCCCCTTCGTCTCGATCAACGCCGTTCCCTTTCACACAATCAACATATCCAAGAACACCGCACCACTACTTATACCCTAGTACTCGGCAACCAGCAACCTTTAATGCTGAGCAGTCCGAGGGGGGGGAGGAGGAAGAAGAGAACACCTCTTCAGATGTTCATATCAATCCCTACCACCAAAAGACTGATCTCCTCGTTACACTGGGTGGGGATGGCACAATTCTGCACGCTGCTTCCCTCTTCTCAACGAGCCGAGCTGTTCCTCCCATCCTCAGCTTTGCAATGGGGACACTTGGTTTCCTAGGCGAATTCAAATGGAGTGAATATGCCTCTGCCTTCGCCGCGCTTCGCACCTCCGGCGCTAGCGAGAGTACCTCTAATATCCGTATTCTCCGACGAAACCGTCTTAAAGCCGGTGTCTTCGGCGTTAACGGAAAGCGAATTGGCGGTGAATGGGGCGAGTACGAAGGCATTGAGGACGTGCACGCAATGAACGAGCTCTCACTCCACCGCGGAAGGGATCCTCACCTGGCTATTCTCGAGATTTTTATCGGCCCTTACTTTTTAACCGAGGCGGTGGCAGATGGGATAATCGTATCAACGCCTACCGGATCCACGGCTTACTCACTTTCTTCGGGAGGGAGCATACTACATCCCTCCGTACCCTCGTTGCTACTAACACCCATCTGTCCGAGGAGCTTGAGTTTCCGCCCACTTGTTCTACCAGAAGACACAAAGATCACTCTGAGATTAAGTAAGAGGAACAGAGGTAGAGAGGTAGAGGTGAGTGTTGACGGACGCCGGTGGGGCGGGTTAGGGCCTGGAGAAGAGGTGCAAGTGTGGTTGGAGGAGCTAGCGGGCGAGGGTGGCAATGGTGGTATTCCATGTGTAAAGAGGTTGAGTGGGTCTGGAGCGGAGGATGGGTGGGTGGGCGGACTGAATGGGTTGTTGAAGTTTAATTATCCATTTGGAGAAGAGGAATAGGTGAAGGAGATCGCTCTGTCAGACTTGTACATATCTGAAAATTCATTAATTGTATCGATAAAGATGCCACTTGTTGCGAGGAATTGTGAGCCCTAATCGTTTGCCTTGTCCTCATACGCTGTCGTACATCCCACCCCTAATCCAATGCCGTACTTCCAGCCCTTCCCGCTCCCCGAAAACTTCCCGCCAACAGATACACTCTTCTTTCCCGCCACCATCGATGCCGCCGAGGCACCTTTGCTGTTTTTCCTCCCCGGAAACCCAGCGTTGATACACTACTACACCCCTTTCCTCTCGCACCTCAGCGCGTTAAATCCCCACATCACGATCCTGGGCGCGTCACACTGCGGTTTCTCACCAACAACTTTGCCAGTCCTACATGCAGGCTGGGCGTGGAAATGGGGACCGCAACCATGGGGGCTCGAGAAGCAGGTGCAAATGAAGAAGGTGCTGCTGGAACACGCGATCGAACACCTCTCGACTACGATGGACAAGCCAAGGAGGGTATTACTGATGGCGCACTCGATGGGCGCGTTTCTCACCCTTGAGCTACTCTCTCGTATCCTTCCTAGCAGCAGCATCAATATCTCGGGCGGCATCATGCTCTTCCCGACGGTGCTAGAAATCGCGCAGAGTCCGCAGGGGCGGCTTATGGCGCCATTCTTGGCCTCCAGTGTCGTAAGAGCTGCCGCGAAGGCGATGAGTTACGCATTGTCGTTCCTCCCCGAGAAGACGGTAGAATCCATGATTGGCATCGTCACAAGACAACCTGCAGCGGCGGCTTGTGTGACGAGGGCCCTGGTTTGCACTCCGCATGTGCTTGAGCAGACGCTTGTGTTGGCAGCTGAGGAGATGGTGGTGATTACGGGGGATAGATGGAGCGAGGAGGTGTGGAATGCTGGTGGTACTTTGCGACAACAAAAGGAAGACGAAGCGGAGGATAAAGAGGGGAAATTAGATGAAGGAATAAGGAGTGGGGGAATGATGTTTGTGTTTGGACAGAACGACCATTGGGTTGCGGAAAAGACCCGGGATATGATTATGGCACGGAGGAACGGCGGAGCGAGGATGTTTGTTGAAGAGAGGGGATTGCCCCATGGATTTTGTATACATCATGGCGAGGAGATGGCAGAGCTTTGTGACGGGTGGATAGGAGGAATTTTGGGGAATAAATAAGTAGTTTGATACATCAAGTACGTAGAGTTATTATACCTAGAATTATCATATTATAGTGACGGTCCAGCCGCCGGCGAGAAAAACCAGAGCGCATATACTCGGTATTCAAGTACCTAGAGACAAATATATACTCTCCTAACTAGAGATATTCCATTCTACAATCCCCACCCACGCCTACTTTGAACTACCAAACAGAAATCCATCCGTGCCTGTATGTATACCTATTGACCGAGCTGCCACTGACCATCTACAATATTGCACAGCGTACAAAACGCGAACAAAAGATAAAAGAAAAGAAAGAAAGAAAGAAATGAAAAACACCAAAACACCAATGCACCACCGCACCTCAAAGCAAATTCAAGTCAGTGAATCTCTCACACGCACATTGATATCTAAATTCCTCTCCCCGCTATCGCATCCAATGCCCCCTCAACTGCCTTTTCCAACTCCCTAACCCTTTCCCTCAACCACCGGTTCTCAGCTCTCACAGCTTCTGCATCCCCACTGTACCTCGTCTCCCAACTTTGCTGCTGTTGTATCTGCTGCTGCCGCCCTTTGAAGAAGCCCCAGACTCCTGGCTTAGGTGCAGTTAGACTCGCACTACTCTCCGGACGCCATGCCTCTCTCAGTGGTGTAGGAATCTTAGTTTCCGCTCCCACTGCCGCAGCTTGGTGGTGACAACTATCGCAATCGTGACCCAGCTCTGACCCAGCTTCGTCAGCTTCTTCGGCGGGGGAAACGACGATGCTGCCTCTCGCGTCGCTGCGAGAGAGGATGCTGTCGACGTCGCTCTCGAAGCCGGAGTCGCTTGCGGCAGAAGTTCTTTTGCATTTACTTCGTCTAGCTAGCCAGAGATCCTCTTCTACCGCCTCGCGCTTGCGGCGTTCCTGTAATAGCTCCGCTTCCAGATCTTTTAGCCGACGTTGCTGTTCATTCAACCGGGCGGTCTGCGCTTCCCTCGCTTCCCGTTCTTCGGTGACGAAACGGTCGAGTTGGGTCTTTAGATTTTCAGTCAGTGTTTTATGGCTGGCAATCTCTTCCCTCTGGACATCTACTTCCCCAATCATATCACCCAATGAAGCGGTGCGGGTGCGGTAAGCGGTGTAGACACGGTCCAAAAGATCCGTTGCTGTAGCAACTGCATCTTCGAGGCGTCCTTCGGGTGTGCGTTTCAGGGCTTCTGCGGGAGTGCTAGGCGTCTGTGTCGGTTCCTCGAGATAACTCTGCAGCACAGCAGAGAACGATATCCCGGCAAACTCATCAATGATATCAGTACTATTCAGGGTCGCTTTGGGCAGTCGCGGTGAAGGTGAGGGAGACGATGGCAAACTGAATCCGAAGAAACTCCTTCTCTCCAGCGTAGATTGAGGAGTAGTCTCCGGCGTCTTGAAGATAGTGGCCAACAGATTCGCAGCACCAGGCCGCGGGGACCCCGACTCGGACGTGAATCCCATAGGAGAGGACAGCGATCGGGCGTGTTTGACGGTAGCGATCCTCGCAAGCGGAGATGCCAGAGACGATAGTCGGCTCGGGGAGGTCTCTCTGCTGGGGGAGGTCTCTCGGCTGGCCTGGGGACTCACGGCAGGCTCGTTGAGGTCCGAAGGACGAGGTGGAAGGCGAAGATTTGGCGGTAGTAACTCGATAAGTGGTACGTCGTCTCCAAGGGTTGGTTTGTGTGGGCTAATACTGTTACCGCGAGTGCTCCGGAACCCACTCGCCGTTTCATTCTCCCAAGGATCGGCAACACCACCGTGCGACGCTACGGGAAATGAACCTGTTGAGCCATTTCGTGACGGGAGGCTATTGCCGGCGGCTAGAGACCCTCGAGCTGGGGAGAGTCGCCGCGGGGGAGTCGAGGGGGGTGATGGCATTAAGTAGCGTATTGTATCTATCTCTGTGTTGAGAAGGAAAGCGGAAACTGGCCGGTCTCGATGGAGTATATTCCAGTCGCAGTGTGCAAAGTAACAAATAGTTGTTAAGCTTGTCCTGATTAAAGCCAAAGGTTGAGCGCAGCACGCAGAAAATAGCAAGACGGGCCCAGTCTTTGGGAATTGGTACCGGGAATGAGGTTGGAATTGTCGATTGTTGATCCAAGCAAGATCCCAGTTTCTCGGAATAGAGGAGAGCGCAGCGAGTGAGCGTAGAGTAGAAGGTATGGGTATCGAAAGAAGGTGGTGAGGCGCGTGTAATTATTACGAGGCGGGTTGCAATCCCCTTTCTTCCTTTCTTCGTTCCCAAGAATCTTCCAAGGCTGGCAGTTGTTCTCTCGAAGGGGGTTGGCAGTACGCGTAGATAGGCGGGCCACCTCATCATCTAATGGCCATTGTTTACATCCTAACCGCTTCTGTCGTCTCAGCCTCGCAGCTGCGGGAGCCCACCACCACATCTCGTCTCCAAAGCAACACATCCCATCATCGCCACGTTGCGCCTCTCGTTCCTTATTCCCAGTCGCGCTATTTTGGGTTTCGTTATGATTCGTGATGTTTCTTGTACCTTGACCTGTCACTCGTTTCACACGCAAGCGCTGCCTGGCGAATCGTTCTCTAACGAATGAACGCACTGAACTTCCTCTTCCCAACAATAACGCCGTTGACTACCATCATCCTTCAATAAGAAGCCCCTCGTTTCATCCGATTTCCCTCGATATAATCACCAAAACAAGCATAAAATCCATCTTGATATGGAGTAAAGTATAGAACTGGAAAAGGATCTAGCCAAATCGTGTCTGCCTTCCGTCACAAAAACCAACGCCTGAGCCTGTATACGCCAACCGCTGGGATCAGAAGTAATCTAACATACACTACGGGGCTCGAATAAGTACATAAGCCTCACATGGGTTTGAAGTGAGGCTATCATGTTTTATTAGGTTGATGTGGAGCTGTTTCAATTTGCAGGCTGACATGTGGAAAACCAATTTGTTAGCAACACCGAAATGTAAGCCTGTCTGATTTGACAGCAGCACAAGTCTGGGAAAGTTGGTAGAGTTGACAGGCTTACAGTAGTGTGTAATGCTAGCACAGTGGTTAGGTTAATAGGTTTAACAACCTGACATCAACCTGACAGTAGTAGAGGGTGTTGCTGTGATGAGAATTTTTTCGGTTACAGTGTAGAGCCACAGATTTCACCAGGTTCTCATCTTTGCTGCAGCATATAGCAGCAAGTGTTGGAATTGGGATGATGGGTTTATCACTTTTAAGATCTACTTTCATCTCCAGATTACATTCCCACTGCTTCCATAATTTTTATGTGTATATATGGGTGCAAGACATGCAGCAGCTGTATATGGTGGTGATTATTATGATGGTGATGGGATGGTGATGGTGATGGTGATGGTGATGGTGGTGAGAGTGGTGGTTGTCAATGGCAGAGTCTGCTGCAGCGATGGCTGCTACGGTGATGGCTGCTACGGTGATGGCTGCTACGGCGATGGCTGCTACAGCGATGGCTACCGCAGCGGCCATCTCTTGGCAATCTGACAAACCTGACAGGCTGACATGAAGGTCATTAGGCTCTCACTCAAATACACTTGTAAGGCTTGCAATGGACTGCAAGGTCAACAACTGTGATAGCCAAAAATACCTAACAGCCTAGGAGTGAGGAAAACATGTTAAACTAGGTTGTTAAAGATGGTAGCCCCATGTGAGGTTCATGTCATGCTTACCTATTTAACCAAACCCCCCATAAAGTAGTGTATGTAATGAATGCGCATCTATCACATGTCTCCCATTCACCTTATTGTATGAGGCACTTAAGTTAGGTGAGTGGTATTCACCCCTCTAGACAATCACAACTCCCCACTCTCCCAACCAACCTCCCTCGAGGCCATCTGCCCACCTCCACCACCCCCTTCCACCTTTGGCAGTAGCCCAAACTTTCCACCTCTCCCCCTTCATCCACCTCCAAAAGCTGAATGGAATTGGTTCGACCACCCAGAGTCCTCCCCACCGATACTCTTCGAAAAAGCTCTCGCTCGTCACCACAAACCATACCACGGCCCAAAGATACACTGCCACTGTCTCTCCCCTCGACAGCCACACACTCCTATTCTCCGGTCTTAAGAGCCGTCTATAACCCATTGCCATAATCGTTTCGAAAACGATGCCCAAAGGCTGCACCAAAAAGAACCTTGCGGCGCCCCATCCTCCGGATGATTGTGTCCAGCAGCCACTGAAGTGCAATATCGCGCTCATACAAAATGGAATGGTAAGCATCAACGCGGTCGCCGTTATACCCTTTGAGTCGAGGTGGAGAGAGGAGATAACCGAGTGCACCGGCGCCGTAAAGACGCTTCTGAACAACCCGTGCCATCCCTTTCCCCACCACCCCTTTATCCCACCACCATAGTTTCCCGAGAGCCAATGGCCAAACGCATCCGGCCATGCTTCTGGAGTAAGCCATCGTCTTTTCCATCCCCGAGAGGTTCCGGTGAGAGTACCGGCGGAGACACAGACGAGCGTAACAAAAGTGTACATTCCCGAGATTGCAGTAAACATCGCGGACGCAGAAAGGAGGGATCTTATAGTGTGCAGGGTGAGTTGGTGTGCAAGTCTCTTCCATCCGTCTAATGGCATATCCCAGTATCCAACGGGTGGTGGGAATTCCCACGCCGCCATTGTTGACGCTGCAAAAAGACTGTTATACGGCTTCCCAGCTGGGGGAGGAAAAAATCCAGTTGCATGACCCTCGGGTAAAAAGAAACCGCGGTCCAAGAAGCGTGTCCAAAACACTAGAAAGTCAAGCCAGGCATACATAGCTGCTCCTCTTAAGGTACGCTTTACAAGCCACGTGCCTGGACCATCCTTGGATGGTGCGGGAAGGGGAACACACCAGTTCCATCCAACACCACGAAGGTTATGTATGAGCTCTAGAACCCACCCGGCTCTTTCCCAGCCGTCAGGGGGACATAGCTCACCCCCAGCGTCCTGAGATCCTGGTTCGTGTTCCATCTTTTCCTTGGTCCGCTCACGGCACTCAAGTAACCTCCGCATCTCGCCCAATCTTCTAAACACCAACACCTCCAGGGCCTTAAACCCCATAAAACTAACAAACGTGCCGATGGCGTACCCAGTAGCTGGGCTCAGCGACCCAGCTCCCAAAAGCTGCCAGTAAGCCGCGGTAATGGGTGGCAAGAATATGGCAGCCACAAGCTTTCTGTCGTCCACAGGAACCCAGCACGCTAAAAACAGCAGCAGCTGCGGAAGCAACGCTTCGTGAAGCAGGAACGGTCGTTTTGGTACACTCCATGGAAGAGGCTGAGAGGTAGGAGAATAGCCGAGAAAATGTGACTGGCTATACAGCGCGAGAATGACGGTTATTAAGAGGAGGCCGCAGAATGCAGCGGAGAAGACCATCGCGGGTGTGGAGGGAGGCGAAGACGGTGACGACGGAGTGCGTATGGCCACGAGTTGAGGGGGTGGTTATGGCGGAACTAGCAGCTCGGCAGCGTGTGAAACCAAAGCTGTCGTGAACTGGTAAACAGAGAAAGAGCCCATATTACCTGCCGGTAGGAAGTAGACACAGGAGAAGCACTGAATGGTTGGTAGGGGTTTATCTACTTTTAGGATCATCGGCAAGGGTTACAAGTTTAGAGCTCCTCCACCTAGACATTCATCGGTAGATCACGATTTATGACGCAGAGCATTCCATCATTACTAGTAGTTACAGGAATCGGACCTTCACAAGTAGGGTCAAGCATCCAAACAGGATACCTCTAGCTCTCAGATGGTGGAAAGGCATTGTAATATTCAGTTCAGGGCAACTGTCGCGTGGGGAAAAAAAAAGAAAAACTAACCAACCAACCCTAGCAGACGCAAAAAGGAGACCAAAAAAATAACTCATATAGAACCCCACCCTTACGGGCTCACTTATACAAACCGATATAACAACGGGTATCCTATCTTCGTAAACTCCTCATACCCCCAAGGAAAATCATTCAAATCTAGAGCACAATGGTCTTTAATGGGTCATTATCTCCTTGCTCCGTGATAGCTGTAATCTTCTGGGGCTTCGGGCATCGTGGTGTCACCATGGGCAGGCGCGATTGGGGCATGTCCACCAATACCAGCGTAGGGCTCTCTCTCAGCAGCCCAGCTTAGAGGACGCCCTGGATGCGCCGGTTCGTGGGAATATGCGCTGCTGTTGTAAGTGGAGCTAATGACGCTACCGCTCCTTCCGTGTCCAGTGTGCGACTCGATGTCGTCGTCGTCGTACTCCTCATGGCCAGGGGGTCTGTTAATCGGTGCATACTCGTCATTACTGGAGAACGCGTCCTTGGTAGTCTCTTGAATTTCATGCGATGGGGTAGTGAGGTCATCGAACGGCGAGATGGTGTGTTGTTTGTAGTACCATGCAGCGTAACCGGCGATTCCAGTGGTTGCAAGCCACAAGAACCTGAGGAGATATAGGATTAGTGTGATTGGATGCTTGGGTTTCAACTGGGCAAATGGCATACCACATAAAAACAGCAAGACCGACGCCAGACTTGTACATCTGACACGCCTTCTTTGTCTCCCCAGTACCGGCTTCGAACACGGCACAGCCCCCCTCTTTCTTCAGTTTCGCGTCCTTTTCCTTCGCCTCCCCGGCGGAGATTCCCTTATTCGTATATGCCGAAAGTCCAACGAACGCAGCGAACCAAAAGATCTGAACACGCGAAACCATTCAGCCACAGCAATAAGAGTAAAGTCCGAAGTGGCATACACTGTACAACACATTCATTCCAAACAGCCAGTACGGATGCGCAAGCCTTTTTGTTCTCGCAAACCGCGGCGACATCGTCAAGTAGATCAAAGTAGGTATATTCAGCCAGCACTAGATTACACCACGGTTAGCTCACAGCTCGCACGACTACTGGGGGCAACTCACCATGGTGAACATGAATCTTGCTGCACTGCCTGCAGACCCGCTCTGTGCCATACCGACACCCACTACTCCAATGATCACAATAGACCATACACCCTGAAACCCATGTATGCCTATCATGGCCTTCAACATAGCGCTGCTGTTGACCATCTTGTATGTGTTGTGTGATATCGCCCCGCCCAGGGTTATGTTCTATCCGAATCCGCTGCTATCGCCTGTGTTGAGGGTAGTAATACCTTGAAGCTCAGTTGGTAGTCTGGTTCAGGCTCGGTGAGAAATCCTTAGAGATGAAGTGCGAGAAAATGGGAAGTGAGGTTGGATACTGATGTAGTTGATTATTGTTGATGATTGATGTGTGTGATTTGTGCAAATGACGTTGTTTAGTGTGGGAGGTGGTGTGCGAGCGGGTGTTTTGGTGTGGCAGAATTTCCCAGGGACAAGACTTTGAGTGAGTGAGTGAAGCACAACACAACGAGAAATAGTGCAAAAAGCAGCTGGTACTTGGTACTTGGTACTTGGTACTTGAGTACGTAAGGTGAAGAAAGCTGAAGACGAGACTGCAGTCGAAGATGATGAGGTGAGGTGAGGTGACAAGCCGCCGAGATCCAACACTTGCGGTTGTGATTGCCCGTGTCTATTCTTACGCAAAGCTTCGCTGTGCTGCGGCTGATGTCTGTTTGGTACTCTACTTGAAACGGGATCTTCTGTTCCTGGTTACCCCAACAACAAGTGGACAAAGCTTCTGGTGAAGCCGAGCCTCAGCTTCTGGTGCGTGAGATGACCCCGGTAGAGCCAGGTATGCCTTGGTATCCAGCCTGAGGGAACGTCATCGTTGAAAACGGGTTCAGCCATATGCATATCAATCGGATGGCTGTGGCGGTGTGGTGGCATGATGAATGCATGGTTGGTATGATGATTACTGCTCTCGTAGGGCTGACAGATAGCAGCACCCCCTTATGCAGAGTATTGTGTTGACAAAGGGACTTTGGCTGATTTACCGTTGGCAGCAACTTTTCAGCTCTATTAGGTTTGTGTGAGCCATGTTTTGCCATTCCTCCGCTCCGATTCTGCAGTCAAGTACTTCCAACCGAACGAGGCTGAATGAAATATCAAGGGATGGACTGAATTCTGAATTCTGAAAGTCGCCATATCTCCAACCATGGTATGCTGCTGATGCCATACTTTACATACTCTACCTAGCGATATGTTGGCGGTCTGGGACCATTTTCCGCTCGACAAAATGGTTCCTCTTTTTAATGTTCTTTACGTTCCCCATTCTGTACCAGTAATGTATTGTTACTTATTCTTTGCGACGCGTAATCAAATCAACAAGGGACACCCATGCCGGCGGCTTCGTTTATAGATCGAATGGGAGCAAACCAGTTGACATTGTCAACACAGAAATCCCACTCGTATCAGTATTGACCTCGTAGTTTCGCCAAAGACGGACGGGAGTTACTAATGGAAGAAGAGGCCATGGATCTCATCGCAGAAGGGGTTAACTACAGTCAGTGCAGACAGTGTTGTGCGCACCATCGATCAGAAGTCCCCGAATATAGGACAAGTCCTGAGAGGAGCCCGGGACTATTGTTGTGGCATAGTGACTTCGGCATATCACATCACGTGACGAAGCCGACATTGTGGTGCAGTCCTGCTGTGACGTCTCGGGCGGATTCTAAATTTCGTGGCTGAGACCCGCTCTGTCAGAGATTGTTTGAGCATCTCAATTAAGAACAGTGATATTTTGTCGGGATTGAAGCGTTCTTGTCAATGGAGAGAATTTAAGGTCTTGCATCGCGAGCTATGCGAATCTATACGGCCGCTGATCTCAGCCATGAGCTTGGTGCAGGCTATGTGCTGTCTAAACTAATCCTTAGGCCGTTCGCCAACAATATAATTACTATCATCAAAATAGGGTGTGTATACGAGGCGCAGATATCTAAGGAGCAGCTCTCTGCGAGAATAAACAACGCCAACAAGCATCACAGTCGACCCCGCGCAAGTTAAACCTGGCCAACCTCTAGACTGTTGAGGCGAGTAATTGATGAGTACGGATATCACGAGTCCTCGACTTAGGGCTATGATAAGAGCACGACCGGTAGCGGTCACACATTTTCACTTTATTAGATAGCTATCGAGTGGTCAATCGAACTCTACTCTTCATCTCACATCTGCGCGCGTACGCCTTCATATAGTAGATATCTTACGGTTTGGTACAACACAGACGAACCCGACACAACTGCTCCCTCTTGGTTTTAGATCATAACCCCCCGGCGGTGTGCAAGAGGACCAACAAAAGAAAAGAGGATGGGATGCTAACTGATTAGAAGCATTACCACCATGGTACCAGCAAGATTCTACCAATTATCGAACAAGCTGGTGTCCCGGGATACTCGGGATTACTGTAAAGACTCGATAACAATGCACTGCACTAAATTTATAGCGAAGTGACTATGCCGCGGATCCTCGTGCGTGAGCTATGGATTTCCATGATGGCCTGCACACGTTAGTTCAGTGCCTTATTTATCGAAGACCGATTCTCAAGATACTTGGTTGCGATCTCAGATGGTCACTACTTCGTTGGTCGGGAAAATTTACAACGTATGCTCTAAATTACTAGTCCACTTTCTGGCATAGTAACTGTGATTGATACTGGTACAGGAGTTTAAGAACGACCATACATCTCCTCGATCGTGTCTTTGAAGATCCACAGAAACTTTGTGAGATACTGGCAGGTATCGAGTTTGGAAGGGGTCTTTGGTAGCGTCAATATACGCGGTGCCCTGGAAATCATTCTCCGAGAAGGCTCTACTCTCTAACCCTCGTACTAATATCTTCTTTAAACTCCATCGTCTTAGGTCGAGCTCTCCTAAAACGCTATTATCATGTTCAAATTCCATCCATCGTCTTGAAATCTATCATAGGGAAATGGTTACTACTACCAGGTTAGTACAGTCTTCTCTTGTGAAACATTGAGATTCTAATGGTTTCGATGTGTAGCGTTGTGAACTATGGAAATATATACATCGGGGGTGCCGGTGACCGCGGAAAGATGTATGTATGCCTCCATTAATCCTGTACTCTGCCCTCCACTGACAATGGTAATTGCTTCCATTTCCAGAAGGCCGGGAACATTGTGAAGAACTACCCGGAAAGGAATAAGGCCAGGGCGGATGGTCGGAGGAGAAATAGGATCGCTACCGCTGCCGGTGGTGGTGGTGCGGGCGAGGCCATTTTTGTGGAAGGATAAGCTTCGATATTCAAGCCAGTGTATTATCCTTCGGCCTCAGTCGTGATAAAACAAGACTTCTGTGATGTTAACATGATGTTGATTCAGTGTTCACAGACCTATAAGTTGCACATCATTGTGACCTCATGCACTACTCTGAGCACTATAAATTCTCCCATATAACCAAAGCTGTGAGTCTTATATTTGACGTGCAGCCCAATTTACCTCACAACGATTAACCTCACGTGAACATCCTATATCTTACAGGAACGCCTATAAGGAACTTATTCTAATAACGAGAACAGCGAGGATTCACACCACAAACCACTGCCGAATTCCCTCCCCCCTTAATAACTCTCAAACACCCTCGTAGTGCTAACATTCATTCGACTCCACCTCTTCCCCGTCGCCAAGCTGGTGGCAAAAATCCACGGGTAATACACATGGTATAGCCACCACCATGGTAATGGATCCCACACCTCAAAGGTGGCCTCTTTCCATACAAAAACCCTCACAAAGAACCAAAACACCGATTTTGTGCACTCCAGCGGCCCGACCTCCAACGTCATCATATGCAGGACCGGTAAGACAACATCGACCACAAAATCATGGCCAATCCAATAAAACGAAGTTCTCGAGGACTTGCCAATGCTCGGACGCACAACGGTGGAAATGTCTGTGTCATCGAGAGTTTTGCCTCTGTTTGTCTTACTGTACAGCAATTCCGGCTCATCCAAGAGACTGAGATACGCATTCGCCAGCTGTCTAGGTTGTTGTTCAGCGAGGAGTACGACGGCGGTATGGGTCCTGGGGTTACACTCGATCGGGAACAACTTGATGTCCTTCAGATCTTTAGCGGAGGCGTCCTTGACATCAACCAAAAAGTCGAACGAAACCTGCCCCGTCATCTTGCCGCATTCGAGAGTTTTTGTGAGACGTCTGGTGAATGCTAGCATTGCCTTCGACAGTGGCGATTCCGCCGCCAGCGCCTCATAATGCATCAACATCTCGGCGCTGGGACATGCGACGAAGGCTTGAACTTTTCCCCGGACGACAACCGCATGCGTGCAGAATTCGGCGCCCTGAATGAATTCCTGCACCACCCAACGTTTCTTGGGCGATATCTCGAGGCCCCGAATAAACCGTTCAGTCCCGAGCGGCGTGGGGCGAGGAAGTTGTGTCATATCCGCTCTTGAGACATCGTCTAGCTCGACGCATTTCAGGATAAACTTCAACTCTAGATGTTCCCTCAGGACTTTAAAGACCCCTTCATGCGATTCCACCAGTACCGTCACGGGAGTCTTCAACCCGGCATCGTCAACAATACGAATAAACTCATGCTTGTCGTGAAGAATATCGCAAGTCTTTGGATCGGGCTGGAAAACCTTGCACCTAGTTTCCTTCTCGATGACATCTTTGAGGAGAGCATCTTCGGTTGTCGATGCAACACCAGACACGCAGACCCACAGGTCTACACCTTCCTTCTTGACCAGGCTCACCATCTCAGCCGCATATCTGGCGCGGGATTCCTCGTCGTTCGGTGTGGTGACGGTGTAGTATTTATTCAGAACGTTTGAAAACCTCCCAGAGCTCGGGACGGGGGAGTGGGCAAAATGTGCGGTATCGAAATCAACGCCAATAGCACGGTGTCCGGCACGATAAAATGATCTCGCCAGACTGAGACCTTTGCCCATGGAGATGGAGCTGACCAGTACTGTCCTCTGCTGTGCGTTGTAGCTGATCGGTGGTGAGGGTTTCTGAAAGATGAAGGGCCGGACACCCTGCCAAACGAGACATGCCGCCAGAATAAAAGTGTCTAGAGGAAGAAATAAGATACTGAGACTGATGAGGGAGAGATTTTTGAAGATGTGCTCTCTAAAAGAGACTAGCTCTGGCATTGCGTCCGTGTATGAAATGTCAAGAGATAGCAAGGTATGTGGAGTGCACAGGAACTCTGGGGATGGAGGGGTATCGAATGGAGGTGAATGACTTATTGAAGTCATTGAATCTCTCAAAGCGGTATCGGGAAATTGAAAGTTTCAAAGCCAATTAGAAAGGCTATCTGCCGTTCTAGAGTTGGAACGTCGAGTTGGCTCATATCTGGAAGGTTCACCCGACCAATGGCAAGATGGGTTCACTGACCCGGGCTCGGACTTTGGCACATTCTACAAGGATCTATTGTCATCCACCTCACCGGTTGCGGGGCGAGGCGATGCAGACGACCGCTTTTACATGTACGAGATATCATATTAACAACCTACGCCGCCGGGATCCATGATCATGAGAGCCATATTGAAATTGCCACAAACAATTTAACTTGTATTGTTCTAAGCACACCACCAGGGTTTTTGACAACCTAAAGAAAGAGAAATACAGGACCACTCAGTAAGAAAGAAACTCAACGCCCAGTATGTGTATCATCCATCGCATACCAGCGTACTATGATACAATATTTTAGTTTGGCATTTCGACCTCCCTCTATACTCCACTCATGGCCATCTCATTTTTGAGGTTAGCCATCTCAAGCTTCGCATTGAAGCCCCCAGTCTTCATACCGCCGCTAATTGCATCTTTCTCCTCTGACTCCATGAAAATGCCAGTATCACTAGAGTCAACATACGCATCAATACCAGCGCCCTCTCTGGGGTACTCCTTCATGAGGTCTTGGTGAATCTTCAGTGCCTTGTTCATCTCATCCTGAGTAACGTCGTTTAAGAACACACACTGGCCTAAAGGGCAAGGGATAGCGGCCCTCAACATTCCGTCTCTGGTCTTCAGGATGGCCTCGGTGCCCTTGCTAAGAAGAACATCGTCAAAAAGAGGATGATTCATAGTCAATCCAGCGCGAGAAAAGAGGTTCAAGATACGTCTGTGATCCTCGGCGGTGATCATCCCTCTGGAGTACGCCAAAGTAGCGGAATACGCCATATCTACCGAAATCGCATGACCGTGACGCAGAGGTGTCTCAGGGGCGAGCTCGAGGGTGGGAGACCAGGTGTGACCATATGCAATAACACGGTCGAGGCCGAGCTCGTGGAGATTGGGCGTTTCGAGCTTCAACATGACGTGGATACCACGACGGTTGATCTCGTCTGCCGCCTTGATCAATTCCTGTGAACTACCATCCGCACGGCCAAACTTCATTGAGATGAGCTGTTCGCAGTATTTATCCAAGAGCTCGAAGGTACGGAGGTCGGCACAAGTCGAAATCTTGATCAGCTCCGCGAAGCCATTCCGAACTTGGGCCTCAGGCAAGGTCCGAAGAAAGGTGAAGTCGAGGAAGGTGTGCATAGGAGCGTGGTATGCTCCGAGACGGTTCTTGTGCTTGCCCTGGTTAACGGCGACCTTGATGGAGACCGACGCATCGATTAGTCCGATGACTGTGGTTGGGATGCGGATGTAGTTGGTAGTTCTACGGTAGGCCGCACAGGCAAAGCTACAATGCCATCATCAGTGGGCTGAATGGATGATACCAATGTCAGACAAACTTACCCAGCAACATCGGTGATGAGACCTCCTCCGACAACCAAAACAGGCTCTTTGCGGATGATTCCAAAGTCGGTCATGGCTTCGCAAATGGCGAGAAGAGTCTCCATAGTCTTGGCCTTCTCTCCAATCTTGGTACGGTGTATCTCGAGAGCGATCCCGTGGTAGCGGAAATAAGCCTGCATCTGATTTCCGTACATGGCATAGACATTGACGTCGGCGATTGCGAGACAGCGTCCCCACTTTCTGTACATCTCGGCCAGTTGAGGGTTGGCGGGATTGAAAACGCCATCGAGGAAGGTGAAGCCGTAGGAGATGCGTTCAACACCTTCGACTTGGAAGCCGTTGGCGGTTTCAGCGACGGTAGCTTCCAGGTCAGACATTTGTGGCTATGTACGGGGTTTCTAACGGGCAGATTTTGAGAAAAAGGGAAGTATATGATGAAATATACGTCAAGTTGGAGGAAGGATGGATGGAAAGAAGGGAAGGAAGGGAAGGAAGGGAAGGAAGGCTGTGAGGAACGAGGAAACAGGAAGGATGGAGGGAACTGAGTTGACGAAGCTGTTGAAGCTGGCCAAATAGTTCTACTAACAAAATACGGGGACGGGAAGGTATGTAGGTACGACCAGGGGTTCCTGGAGGAACAAAACAGGCACGGCCCACGTTCTAAATAACAAGGCACATTCATGCTCAACAGTTTCTGGCTTGATAGTTTCAGCCAAAGCACCTAGGTTCGATACGCCCCAGCTTTTCGCATCTGATCCGAACACATAACAAACACCAAATGGATGCCTCGTGCATTGGTCCATCAGAGGCGAGGATGTGTGGATGTCTCCAACTTGCTTCCGCACTGGGCAGTACTTCTAGGTTTCCCTTGCTGCTTTGTCGTAGACTAAGGAGTATGCGATGGCATGCCTCTGTTTCAGGCAATGGTTCTCCATCGCTCGCCGCGCGTGGCCCGACGGCAGGCGTTCCAGAGCGGGTATCAAGTACACTTTACGCCATTTTCTGGGGTGTAAGTTCCCGCCTGCAGGCGCCTGGAACGGATGCAGATAGACGAGTCTCAAGAACGGTAAGTTTATCGAGATCGCTTTGTGCGGAACAATCTTGGAGCCTTGGCGGGCGGTGCGGAAATCTACCACGGTAACCTTCTATCGTCTGTAGCTAGAGGCCGCTCGTAATTGGAGCATTCGCCTGGTGCTTCCGATTGACTTGAACAGGCAGGGTACCTACGGGCCTCGGGAGGTACCTCTCAGTGCATGCAGCCCGATGAGGTCAGTCCGGTCAGATTGGCTCTCCGTCTGACCGGCCCAGGCTTTGCCAGACCGACCGCCGGCGGCCAGATATGCTAAGGGCGGCTTTTCAAGTCTTCATCTGACTGGTCTGCACGTAATATCTGCAGATTTACTGCTAACTGGCTGAACAAACACTCAATGCACAGAACGCCAGCCTGATGCACAATCCACCTTATAAGGTATCCCACCGGCCATGGAGGAGGTAGATTAAGTTACCGGTAGCTAGAGATAATCCTCGGCATCTTCAAATACCCCAGATACCTGAAGATATCTGCTGGTACCCGTAAACATCCCAAAGGCATCTACGCCTGGGGCTGCTACATTCTACAACTACCCGCAGACATCTACGCCGGGACAAATATCTTCAGATAACTCGGCCTTGCAGGTTTCCTATAAGAAACCGCTACCGGTCTATGCCAAGGGCGGTAACAGAAATTATAATCTTATCTGACCGCCTGAAAACACACTACTGCATCGTTGTTTCCAAAGTAGCCCTATCCAAGTCGCTGTCTCTTCTCTATGTCGGCATTTGGACTGGCTGGACTTGTCGAGCCGGGGTGGCAAGTTTTGTGCACGCACACGTTTCAACGGCTACCCACTCTCTTCATGATTCACCTCAAAAGGGCTGAACACTATTTGCCGTGCATGTGTGAAGCCAAAATATACCGATGGCGCCAAATATACATACTATCACTCCACACATCTGGACATGTAGTTGAGTTTCAGTGGAAAGAGCCGAGACCATAGAAAAATCGAAAACGTAAAACTGCTTCCATTCCTGGCGTAAGTAAAGTACGCAAGAGGCGATAGGATTGCAAGGAGACGACAATTGCAGGCAACTACATGTATTAAGGGTATGCAGTCTCCCGTGTGTTCTGCCGCTTCTACTACTGCCGTGTGTTGGAGCTGGAAACCTAGAGTCTTCCACATAGCTCTACGAAAAGGTACCTTAGCAGGGCCCGGGTCCTCCCGACTGGCAATGCATCTATCCATCTAGCCCATGAAGGCGGGTACCTTCCCCATTCTCCTTCTCCTCTTCGTCTCCTATTACCGGAATCTGCCTCTATACGCTCCAACTTCTAGGAGAGCTTGCTGGCTATTGAAAAGGCTGTTGTCAGTCCCTAGTCTCGGAACCCTTACCACACTCCGAGACTAAGTCAATCCCCTTCTTTCTATCAGCCTTTAGCCGCCTTTTACTAGCCTGTTATCAGCCTTTAGGAAGGGCTTTGACAGCGAAAGAAGGCTTTCAAGATGAGGGTTCACACCAATATTACTGTTGCAAGAAATGAGAGGGAGGGGTCCTATCTATAGTGCTATCATATCTGCCAACTGTCAGTGCCCAGGTACGCCGTGAGTGCCATTTAAAACCCGGTTTGAAAACGTTTATAGAATTAGTTGCACTCCAGTACAGATAGGGCATGTTTATAAACCCCTCCTTTTGTTACAATAGCTACTCCTGAAAGCGTACTTCCTCAAACCATACCAAGTCCCCCATAAGTAAGTACACCACACTCTATCACTACAACTTCACCATTAAAAAAAAACATTCGCAGAAATGGCAGGCAGCAGTTTCACCTCTGAGCACCGCTATAGCAAGCAAGGTGAAGTCTTTGTACGTTCCTCCGTAACCCCCCCCCCTTCCATTATATTCCGTCACTCACATATCTGCATATCTGCAGCACGACGACGGCCGAGAGCAAGAGCTTCTGAAACGCATCTTCTCTCTCCCCGAAGAGGAACTCAGCAAGCTCCGCAACTGCCCAAAAGCAATCCTGGAGACAATCGACCGATTCGCAACCGAGAAGTACCTCATGAACGTCGGCGAGATGAAGGGAAGCCACATCACATCTCTGATCTCTACCCTGCGACCAAAGGTTTGCCTGGAACTCGGCGGGTATGTGGGCTATTCTACAATCATGTTTGGCTCCGCCGTCAAAGAAGCGGCAGCGGGAAGCGCCGCCAGATACTACTGCCTCGAATACAACCCAGTTTTTGCCGCCATCATCATGGCCTTGGTTGACCTGGCTGGTCTCTCAGATTTTGTCAAGGTCGTGATTGGTCCCTCGACTTCATCCATTTCCCGTCTTGCTGCCGAGGGCGTTCTCAAGGATGGCGTCGATTTTATGTTCTTGGACCACCTGAAGCCGCTATATACACCGGACCTGAAGCTGTGCGAGAGCCTGGGACTCATTAAAGTCGGTACCGTTTTGGCCGCGGATAACATGGTCAAACCTGGAAACCCGCCGTACCACAAATACGTGAATATGAGCCCATCAGAGAAGGCTGCCGAAGCTGAGGGTAAGAGAGGTGCGGAACGTGGAGATCCGACTTTGAGGTACGAGAACGAATGGGTTGAGAGCTGGGAACCGCAAGCTGTTAGAGTAAGCCTTTTTTTTTTCGCAGAAGTGGAAACTGGTACTAATGGTAGGTAGGATGCACTGGAGATTTCGAAGTGTGTGGAGCAGGTTTCTATCTGATCAGTTGCAAAAAGGCACCCTTAGACTAGCTTCAGGCTTCCGGTGGAATTTAGCTATGTTAACTCCTCACCCTTTGGAGTTAGGGGCCTGGGGTATTTGTCAGGTTAAGAGATTGGCTTGAATAAAACTGCTTGCTGTACTCTTAAGTTTTCTCACTCCCAGATCCTTCAATAAACCTGCTGTGGGTCATGACAAGTGTAATCTCAAACAGATGGTATCCTCTCAAAAATGGACAAGCGAATTCCCATTTGGTATCTATCTATCTGTCTAGCTTCTTGTCCGTGAAGTCGGCTAATATGTCAAGAAAGTCGCTTCACCGGTGAGTCACTCTATTGATGAGTTGACTTGCTTGTCAATTGCCGCGACTAGAGTGCAAAGTTAACTTCTTGACAAAACAAGTCGGATTTTTTGTATAGTACATGCGCCGAGTTATGTACAAAGTCGCCCTCTTGACGTATAAGTTGGAACATACATATCGCCCTGTATATGGACTGGTAGGCCATGGGTTGCATAATTTCATCGCAGCATACATCAATCTAACAGGAAATCTAGCGAGGTCACATAATGTTCTTCCATTCGTGAATTGGCGTATGTTCGTAAACTGGTCATTGAAGTTCGCAAACTAGTACGGATCACGTTACGTATGGAACAGAACACATCACCATCATCACCACAAATGCACAAAAACATCGAATCAACAGTACCAAAACAAGTCAAGTATATCAAAATTAAAACAAAGGCCACCAGCTAAATGCTATTCTTTATCCTAACATCAAAAACATTTCTACGCACCTACTACTAGTAGACCATCACCACTCAATCTAGTTTGAAGCCTTCATACAAAGTTCTCTCCCATTCGCCCCTTGCCATTTGCACAAACTTTGCTGAAGCGCCATCCCAAAAAGACTAGCAATTGTGACCGAGATAACGTCAGGAGGAGCAATGGTACTTAGTAAAAATTCCCTCAGCGCAGTCTCTTGGTTCTGACTGCGGACTCCCTCGCCAACTTTGTCCGCTGTATTGGTAGAACCATCTAGAAACCCTATTGTTTCTTCTCTATTCTCCGTATCCCCTCTGTAAGCTCTATCCCGAAGTTCATTCCTTGCTTTAGCTTCATCTAAAGCATCGTACACTGCTGGAGGAAGCTGTTTGTCCATGACTTTCCAATAAGTGTTGCAGAACACGACACCTGCCATCATGCCTTGGACTCCGGCGAGAACGACGACACCCATTGGGCCATAAAGAACCGCTTTCTCTGGGTCATCTGGAGAGGATTCGATATTCGAAGTCATATTACTGCTATTGGCCAGTTGAAGCAAAAAAGCACTTCCTTCTATCATGACAAGCGTCCAGTACGCTTTTGTGGAGCGGGTTTGGCCGCCCGGAAGTCGAAAAAGCCAGAATGAGAAACGTCCCACAAAGCTTGACAGTTGGTTTACCGTCAACTAAGTTTGTGGTCAGAAATAGATCGCGGAAGTCAAAAGTGCACCTGATCCTTACGTAAAGGGGATAGAATTCACGGCTCTCCCGGAAAACACGGTTGAAAACATCCGTCAGAAGAAAGGACTTGCTCTGGATTGGAAGGTAGAAGAGCAATGTTGGAAAGATACCCTGTGAAAGATCGAATTAGTCTCAGCGCTTGGCGAAGCTCGTGGCGTTATACCTGGCTGATGGAATTCTCAATAAAGAATATTGAGGCAAGAGGGAGCATGTAAGGTATAAACATCGGCTTTATTATCCGTAGTTTGTCTCGCCATGGTAACCGCACAATTCCCTCTTTTACCTCCTCCGTAGTTACTGGGGCATCTCCCTCTGGATCGGGAAGTATAAAAACATAGGTAAGCAGCGCAGCAATCGGTGCGAGGCCAACAATTGCAAACGTATTAGCTGGCTTCATTCCAAGCCGTGATGTTGAAAAAGTATAAAGCGAGGCACCCAGCAAGGCGGCGGAACCGCTTCCAACTGTGTAACCTCCAAAAGCGTACTTTGAACCGTGGGGATAACGTGCACACAGCATTTGGAGCGACCTACACCGGGAATCCCGTTATCTTCCCACACCATAATCCATGACACCCCAACACTACCAAAGAGACCTACATGTCACAAAGGTTTGAGCTCAAAGCGGCTAGCATGACGCCCAGAACCAGAATCCCAATCTTATCGAACAACGCCAGAATTTGTAACCCAAGGAAAGAGGATATAGCGCATATTACTAGTCGTAGAGGATAGTTGACTTCTGTCGTCAATGACGTGGACTCACGGATTCCATCACCGTCTAGATCCAGCCCGCCACGGCGTGTAAATAGGGAAACAATTTGAAAGTTCGAGCCGTCTGGAAAACGTACGAAAGGCACTATTATTCGAGTAAGAATGGACGGAATGCTATAAGCAAAGAGAACCAGGCCAGTCGGCGCTTTGCCCGCGACTAGACTTTGAGCAAGTCAGTAATTTTTGAGAAGCTCCGAGGCTAGCTACGGAACCTACTCATTGGAAGCAGTTATGATAATGCTTACGGCAAAAACTCTCATCAGTAAACTAGATTAATAGATTGAGACAAGTACCGAGATAGAAATGTATAACCCTTACCTGAATTGCATGGTCATCAAGGTTTCTATCAACCAGATACCCACAGCCAGCCTCGCTTTCGCAACTGGCCGCATTTCGACGTCGATGCGCACTATCTTGCACTCTGATGGATGGCGCCTTGCGTAAGTGGGTAGGCGACCCTGTGCACAGGATGTATGTAGGAACAGTAAAGCAGGCGCTGTTGGGGTCAAGGATCCGCTTTAATCCATTTGTCTCGTACGAATAGATAGACCTCAAAAGAAACGGGCAGCCGTGGGCAGCGGTGGAAGCTGTACTTAAACGAACGCACTTAATAGAAAGCTAGAAAGAGTGACTGTTTGTATTATAAGAGCGTTTGTCAGTCAGGGGTATCGATATTGTTGAGGGATGTGGTTGGAGGGTGATGCTGTACAATAATGAATAATGAATAAGGGTATCTCGGTCTGTGGTTCGGGCGTTTGGCATGTTCATGCAATTCAGAGTCCTTACGAACTTAAAAAGACAAACTCAACAGCTGCATAAATGACTTAACACTCTGAAGCCCTGAACGCCTTTCAGTGCTGAACACTGACCGCCTCTCTTATCATCTACTGAAGTCGGCAATGATTTCTTGTTATGACGGGCACCGGTGAGGCATGCATGAAGTACTACCATATGAAAAAAGGGGAGTTTAACGATTGTCCTAAGTAGTATTTGATTGTATAACCGTTGGTAGAGCGTTTTGACCGTCTATTGACTGTACCCAAATGGTATCCAAACGGTGTCGCCACGGCTATATAAGGACAATCTACTTAGGGCCATCGTTAAAAACCTCCCTTTTTCATACTGTATGTCTCGTGATTATATGATTGTATAAATTTGCACGAGTGCTATATTAGTCTCCCGCCCTGCCGTATCACCCAATGAACTACATGTATAAAGGGATGAATGTAATACATTACTTCCCTATAGCTCCTCTTTACCGAGAGATATCGTCGAGTTTCATTAGCGACAAATCCCATAACAATTCTTAATTTTAATAAACAGCACAAAAACCTCGCATTTACGGGCATTCGGTATTCTGGGGTACAATAGCCCCCTTCATCCCCAAATCCATAGCATCTAATACTCCCATTTCGCTCGGAGAAAGCCCAAAATGGTAAACGTCGACATTTTCTTTGATGCGTTGGGGGTTATCGCTTTTCGGGAGTGGGATGTATTCATGCTGCAAAGCCCAGCGGATGAGAACTTGGGCCGGTGTAGCATTGTGCTCCTTAGCAAGTTTCGTGACGGTGGGATTGTCTAAGAATTTCCCCCGTGCAAGTGGACAGTACGCTTCGACTTGGATGCCATTCTTCTTGCAGTACTCTACAATAGGTCGTTGTTGGCATTGAACATGTAGCTGATTGTGATGTTATCAAAGAACTCTCAGATGCTATTGGGTAATCCTAACCTCAATCTGGTTGGATACGGGCATGGTGGTAGAGTACTTCTTCATCTCCTCGAGATGCGTAACACCACTTCATTGGGAGTCAGCGGATCAGTTTGTGTAGACTGCGGAAGGTGTTATACTAATTGCTAACTCCAATAGCCTTAGTACCGCCCTCCTCCAAGAGTTTCTCCAGAGCTTGCCAAAGTTCTCTTCTACCTTCGGGGCCGCTGCTGGGGGTGTGTATCAAGAACAAATCAATATATCCTAAATCAATCTCCTTGACGCTTTGGCGACACCTTTCAAGAGTCTTCTCAACACTACCGCAGGGACTCAAAACCTTTGTTGTGATAAAAATTTCCTCTCGAGGGATGCCCGACTCTCGTACAGCTTCTCCAACTTGTGCTTCATTCTCATAGTATTGTGCTGTGTCGATGTGACGATATCCGCACTGCAGTGCGGCCAGGCAAGACTGCTTGCAAACACCAGGGGGTGACTGATATACACCAAATCCAATGTTTGGGCAACGTAACGGAACACGAGAGTTGGGCAACTCGACAATTGATCTAAGAGTGAGTTCAGAGACGGTCATTATGGCTGAAGGTGTAGTGTGGTGGTCCGGGAAAGAGGAGGATATGATTAGGAGTTACAAGTCGCTTTGGACGGAGTAGAGCAAACAATGGAGAAGCTGAGTTTCTGGGCCACGTCTGTTTGCGTGTCTGTCTGGAGCGGGGCCGACGGATTTAGGATAGAACAAATCACTATCTTTCTAGAGTATAGTAGTGCAATGTAGTGTAGCTCTTTGGATCGAATTCAATGGAGACGATGCAACCTTTTCCTAAACTTTCCCCAAACGCTATTGAGGTTATACTTTAGATCGTACTATGTAAAGACCCCTAACCCTTACTCACTCCCATCTCGATGAGCCATTCTCAGGTTGAATAACACCTATTTAATAGCTACCAAGCAACCGGAAAACTTTACTTATCATCCAACAACCAATTAATACTAAGTACTTCCAACGGCGCAGTTCGTGATGAATATCATCACAGCATGCAATCTCAGCAACTTCCCCACTTCTTTGTTACTACTCTCGGTGATGCCCAGCGCATTAATAACAATCATCCTCACCACATCTCTACTATCAATGAACTCCTCATACGGCGAGCTGGAACGTCTCCTGACGCAGTAGCTGTTGGGATGGGTATCCCGCCCTCGTCGGGAGACGGTGATGAGAAATGGAGAACGGTGGTTTACAGTATGTATATCTCTAGACCGTGATACGTTAATGCTACCTTCAACTACTAACAAGAATTAAAATTAAAGCGTATTCGCAGCTCCTGAGAGCGACCACTGCTGTTGCACATCGCTTGTCCGCTTATTTACCACCAGCGCTGAAGATCGATGGAATAGGCAATGGACCAACCGTCGGAATATTGTCAGAAAGCTCTTGGGATATGCTTTTGTGCTTCCTCGCGCTGGTCAGGATGGGATATACGGTCCTTTTGATAGCGTAAAAGTTCGGAAAATGCGTTCATTAGGTCTCTGGGTTAACCGTTTGGTAGTCCCCAATGTGACTCTCAATCAGTCCGACATCTGCTGGAATCTACCTCTGCAATATTGCTCCTGCATTCACCGCGCCAGTCAACATTAGCCTCTTCTTCAGTTCTACCAACTTGTCGTCACAGGATCATACCGGCCTCCGAGTATGCGGACGTTTATTTCCCCCACGACTGGTGGCCAACACCTTCGTTCATCAATTCGTCCTCGGTAGCATATATTCACCATACCTCTGGAACAACCAGTGGATTACCGAAACCAATCCCTCAAGTGCATGCTACAGCGACAGTTCACCTTCCCTGTCTCATTCCGAGTAAGCCAGTAGCAACACTGACGACGACCCCATTGTATCATGGAGGTGTTGCGGACTTTTTCCGATCAATGATGTCTTGCTCAATGATTTGGCTATTCCCATCTTCGATCCCTATCACCTCACAGAACATCGTTCATGCCATATTAACTGCGGACAAAGTTCTTCCAGGGTCACCCGTGAGACTTTTCACCGGTGTTCCGTACATTCAAAAGATATGTCTCGAGGACGCAGAATGTCTACAGGCACTAAAAAAGATGGATATTGTTGGGTATGGTGGAGCACAGCTACCAGAAACCATCGGAAGCGCACTGGTAGAAAATGGAGTAAATCTGGTCAGTAGATTTGGAAGTACTGAATGCGGATGTGAGCTTAACTATGTCTTGGGAGTGCCGGATGAAACTAACAGATACAGTTCTGATGAGCTCATACCGAGATTTCAACAAAGATAAAGCATGGGATTACCTCCGGGTATCTAATGATACAACAGGAATCTCTTTTGAATGTCAGAGCGATGGAACCCAAGAGCTTGTAGTCCTTCCGGACTGGCCACATATGGTTCGCTTCTGCTCGCTTCCTCGAATATGAATTCTCACTCGAGTTGACAGGCTAAACGCAACCGCCCTGATGGATCATTCGCAACTTCGGATTTATTCACACCTCATCCTACAATTCCTAGGGCATATAAATATGCTACGAGGAGCGATTCCACCATAGTTCTGACTAACGGCAAAAAGTTTGATCCAACACCAATTGAGGTTGAACTGAAGAAGCTGGAAGTCGTTGAGGAGGCAATTGTGTTTGGCCAAAACAAGGAATTCCTTGGGGTTTTGGTATTTCCTTCATGCAAGAAAATATCCAACATCGAACCCTCGGAGCAAGTTAATAAAGCTTTAGAAGCCGTCAACGCAAAGTTACCATCGCACGGTCGAATTGTGCCTGAGATGGTGGTATTTATTGAGTATGGCAGAGACTGGCCAAAAAGCAGCAAAGGAACTGCATTCCGGAACGCTGCCGAAGAAGTATTCGCAAACGAAATTGAGCATGCACGCCAATGCTATGAAAATATTGGTAGCGGGGTGAAGAAGGCGGGAACTGAAGAGGAAGGGCTTCAAAAACTAGTTGCAAGAATAGTAGAACAAGTTATAGGAAGGGAACTCGACTGTGAGGAAGACTTTTTTATGGCTGGTGTCGACTCAGTTATGGCCACTGGCATTCGGAGGATGCTTCTGGGAGCCGTGCGTGTGAAAAACCCCTTACCTATCAATGCAGTTTTCGAGCAACGGAATATTAAAAAGTGGGTAATATTTCAATGTTTCCGACCAATACTGACCGTTTAGCCTCGCCCAATACTTAGCCGCAGGTCACAAAGTAGACCACGAAAGCGATCATGAGCTTGATACTATGCGTGAAATGGTCAATCAGTTTAAGAAAATCAGTGTTGAAAAGGATATATCAAGACCCCAAGTTGTCGTAAGTAACCCCCATATCAAAGTGCATCACTCTGACCAGACACAGCTCCTTACTGGTGCAACTGGCGCACTCGGCGCCCACATCCTCCATGCCCTCCTCGAAGCCAAAGTCAAAAAGGTCATATGCCTCTGTCGTGCTGAGTCCGCTTCAGCAGCTACTGTTCGAGTCCTTGAGAGTTTGAAACGAAGAAAGCTCCCAATGATGTGGGATGAAGCGACTACCACTGTGCAAGCTTGCCCCGCCGATTTTTCGGAAGCTTACCTTGGTGTGCCAAAAGAAACATTCTTCAAGTTAGCAATAGAAGGAACGATGATCTTACATGCCGCCTGGCCTGTTAACTTTCTTGCTTCACTTTCCTCGTTCGAGGCTGCTCTTGCTGGTACCCGGAATCTTTTGGAGCTAGGAAATACAGGCACTAAAAAGCGGTTTGTTTTTTGCTCTTCAATCGCCTCGGTGATTCGCTCTCCCTCACCAATCCGGGAGGAATTATCGGACAATCCCGAAGACGCTTCTACCCTTGGTTACAGCCGCTCAAAATGGGTTGCGGAGGGGGTCGTACGCAGAGCTGGTGGAGAAGTGGTAAGGCTTGGGCAGTTGTCCGGTGATACCAAAGAGGGAGTGTGGAATCCGGAAGAAGGTTGGCCTTTGATCCTGAAGACTCTTGGTCAAGTGGGTTGTTTGCCAGAGCTCAAAGAGAGCATTCAATGGTTGCCGGTCGATATTGCGGGTCAGATAGTTGCGAAGATTTCACTTGAAGGAGGACATTCTAGGGCCGGAGTGTGGCATGTGATGAATAGCAGAGCAATGGAGTGGCAGAGGGTACTTGATGCAATGAAAAACTGGTGCGGAAGGTTTAAGAGAGTTCCTCCTGAGGAATGGGTGAGATTATTAGAAATGGAAGAGCGAAAAGGGGCGACGGTGAAGCTGCTCGGACTTTGGAAAGATGCAGTGAGTTTATATCCCAACTGCTCAATCGACCCTAACAACTGATTGGTACAGTACGGAACCAATCTGGTTAAAAAAGAGGTTAAAGAACCAGTGTTTGAGGTGAAAAATACAGATGAGGTGTATCCCGGATTTGCAAAAGGAATTGATATTGATCAGGCTTATTTGGGTCGAATTTTTGCAGCCTTGGGAATAGAGAGAAGCGGACAGGGGCTTCCAAATTAGTTTATTCTGCCACTGTTTCGCTCCAGAGAACGTTAGCTTTCAAAAGCTTGTGGGTAGCGTAGATGGGTGATGGCTGCGCTCGCAAACCAGCATCTGCCTCCTTTGCAAACTTAGTTGTTTAGGACCGAGCTAGCCGACCGACGAAAACTTTGGGCACGAGAGCAGGTGACGACTATGTACTACAGCTGCTTGTCTTTATTGAATCATGGGTTCTATTAATTCCTTTGTGAATCGTGAAATGTCAGTGTTGTTCTGAAGCTGAACGCATTGCTCTCAGTTCTCTTTCTCTCGCCCTTGCCCTTGGCCCTAGGCCCTTGGGGCCGTCATCTAAATCATTTCCTGTGATTAGCCGCATAAGTAAAAGTAACGTAAATCCCAGGTAAGCTATTCCAGCCTCAGGCAAGCTGCAACCTCATGCCAAACATCCACAGCAATAATGGAAGACGACATCTACCTCCAATCAACCCAATACCGTTACTTTACCTTCACGCCTCAAAAACTTTCTGAGATTCGCCACCATACCAACGCCCTCGCTTCAACGCGCCTACAATCCGACTTGCAGTCTCTAATCTCCTCCGGCGACCTCACCCCATCCTCGGCCTCTCCCGACCCCTCCGCGTCCCCAAACCCAAACAACAAACCCTCCATTCTTGAGCGCGCGCCGCTCACTCCCAGCGAGGAACTAAAGCTCGTCTCCTACTACCTCACCACACTCGTGGCGCTATGCGATTACTTCAAAACAGGTTCCGCCGTCAAGGCAACGGCGCTCACCTTCCTGTCGCGCATATATCTCCGCATCTCGCCGCTCCAGATCCACCCAAAAACGCTTATGCTCCCGATCTTGTTCTTGGCGTTCAAGAGCGAAACCGGGATGCAGAGCGCGAGCTGGTTCATCCGCACAGCCGCAGAGGCTAATTTGACGATAACTAAGGAAGAACTGCTGGCGCCGGAAATCAACATCGCCATGAACCTTCGCTGGTCTTTCCACATCCTACATCCATATCGTGGCGTCGAGGGTGTGAAACTCGAGCTTCTGGCGCTCGCCGCAGGGGTATACCCGGGTCAGCAGGTAGACCGGGGAGGGGGAGGAAAGAGTCCGTTCACACGAGAAAGGGTGGAAAAGGCTTGTGCAAAGGCGCGGACGCTACTGACGGGGAGCGCGCTGTTTACGGATGTCTACTTTCTCTATACACCATCGCAAATAACGATGGCGGGGGTGTGGACGCAGGATCCGTCGCTAGTCGAGCATTACCTAGGCGTTAAGTTTGCGAGTGAGAAGACGCGGGCGCGGCTACTGCGTGTGGTGAAAGAGTGCGCAGAATGTCATCTAATGGCAAAGAAGGATGGGGAGAACTATTATCCCGAATTACTTCTCCGCTTCCCACAGAACGGGGTTCCTATGGATGCCGAAGTGACTCCGGAACTAAAGAAAGAGGTACATAAACCATGTGTCAGCTCTCTTCTAAGTCTGAGACACCAATGATGGTAATATAGGCAGTACGAATTGACAAGAAGCTATTCCACCTACGAAAGCCTCTAAAAGACGCGAAGGGGAAGCATTCTGCAAGCGATACAGCAGAAGAAGAGAGGAGGGCCAAGAAACGGAAGCTGGAGCAGGAGAAGAGGGATAACGACGATGTGTTTGGTGGGGCTATGATAAAGCGGAAATAGATAAGTTTCGATTGTCTTATGCAACATTTTCTAGGGGTGCTGAAGTATATGTGGAGGGTGGCGTTTGTCGAATTTGCCTATCATTATCATTAGAGAGGGGAATGGAGTTTTGTTAACTTCCACGTTAGGTCGAGTGACATAGCGTGCACGAAGCTGCAGGAAGAAATGTCACGAATGAAGTCTTCTAAGTACTCTCTACGTTCTTCTAGCACCATCGACTATTGATTCCCCCATTCTTAGTACCCAAGCTGGCTAAAGCACAACCCGGCTCCCAGTTTTGTCAAGCATTCAAGCTTACTATACTAACCCCAATACACACAAAGACAAAGGCGGGTGAAAAAGAGGATCCAGTGACATAGGAAGCTCGAAGAATAAGGATATATACAAAACCCGATTTCAATCAATAATTTGATGAAACAAAAAAACAAGCCTCCCAATCCTAGTTCTATCGCAGCAAAAGATGTGAGAATTCTTAACTAATACATTAGCAGACAAGTTTGCAAGATACTTTTCTGCTACGTGGAGTAAATCAACTATTACACGTTGAAGTGAAATGTACCGCTGTGATTCTAGTGTTTGGCGGTAAGGTAGTTAAAAACTGTAATCCGGGTACTGAATGGGTCTCATAAAGGAGAATCGAAGGGTGGTGATATGTTACAAATGGACAGGGATAAGGTCTGTAGCCGCAAAACCCCGACCACAGTTAGGACACTTTCTCGATCGTGAGGCAATCCGTTCGTCTGCGCATTGTCTGCAAAACACATGGCCACATGTTCGGATTGCCGTGTTTTTGAAGCGTCCCCGACAAACTGCACAAAGAGCAATTTGCTACGATCGTTAGTATAGATATTGAGTCTAGTAGAGGTGGGATGGTATACCCTCAACGCTTCCAATTGGCTGTTCTCACTCTCAACCGGTTTATTACTCTCCAAAGCCCTCTCCGCCTCATCGATCTTGACATGCAATTTCTCAATCTCGATCTCAGCGTCTCGGCGTGTTGCTGATTCCTTGGCCAGAGAAGCGTCACGGTTTTTGAGCGATGTATTCAATTGTTCAAGCTGGGATTTCAAGGAATCGACAGTGTTTGACTGTTCCGTCATACGAGACTGCATTTCACGGTTCTTTGAGAGCAGTGCTTGATTGCTGTTCTTCATCTCCGAGATCTGCTTTTCCATATTGGACTGCACACATGGTTAAACTAGGTAGCTGGATAACTGATGAGGGTATTTTACCATCAAGTCGCGAACTTTTTTCTCGGCTTCCTTGAGCTGCGTGATAATCTCCGTGCTCTTTGAGTTTTGGCTTTTTAGCGCTCGATTCTCGAGTTGCAGCCCTTCTTTTGACTTCATCGCGGTAAAGTACTTTGAATCGGCCTTGTTTTTCTAGGATCATCAGTTAGTAAATTCAACATTGCCATCTGTGGGATGTGTACTCGTACTTCAGCCATTAGGCGCTTCAGCTTTTCCTCCGTCTCCTGCAGGTGTGCGACCTTCTTATTACTCAACTCATGAGCCTTCTTGAAGGCTTGCTCTAAAGCCGGTAATTCCTGCTCTAGAACCTTATATTCCTTGTCTAGTTGTTCGTGTTTTTGTCTTAACTTTGGCAGGTCAAGTTCTGTTATGCTCGGATTGCTTGGTTGTGTCTTCGAGTCTAGCTCCTTCTGTAATCGCTCAACCTCAAGCTCTAAAGATGCAATTCTAGCCGCTCGAGCTTCCGCAAGCTCGCCGACCTCTTTTGCCGCTGTGAACTTTGCATCCTCTCTCGCCCTCCGCAGAGCTTGGTCCTGCAATAACTCGTCTCTGGCTCCACGTATTCGTGCCAAATCCGATTCCGTCTTCGATAACTGAGTTTGCATCTCGTCGAGGACAACCTGGTGCTCTTCCAAAATTTTCTCTTTGAAGCTCGACCTTTCACCCTCCAATCCTTCAATCTTGTCACTCAATTCCTTATTCAGCGCCTCGATGTGATTGTACCGGGTGGCGATATCTTCTAGTCTGACTTTTAAATTTTTATACGCATCAGAACTCGAAATGTCGTCTTCGGTCAACCGACCAAACTAGCGAACCAACCGTCAGTCACGAGCGCTGCGGAACATGTGATTGAGTGAAATAGACACCTTGATCGTAAAAGTTGTAACTTGTTCTGATAGACGGGCGTTATCCACCTGCAATTGCTGGATTTCCTCTTTTTGCTTGCTTGCAATTGCCTGCGCTTCCTTCCTGGCTTGTTCAACATCCGCATAATGACCTTCTGCAACCTTTGCGCTAATCTCGCGGTCTTTTGCCGATTGCTCTTCATCCGTCATTTTTGTGTCCTTTTGCGGTTCAGGTCCGGCGTTTGCGTTGAACATCGCTTGACGCTCAATCTTCGCCAAAGTTTGGCTCTTCAGTCGATCAACCTTCTTCTCTGCTGTAAGGTATTTAACGGTCGCTTCTGTTAACCGCGCATTCGCACTCTCTAGCTCCTTTTCAAGTCGCGCAATTTCTACCTTATTAGCCTGTTGATTTACTAGCAGTTGGCGTATTCTGGATTGCATTTCCTCAATGCGCTCCGATTCCTCCCTAAGATAGGAACCCGATTTTAGAGTCTTGAACAACACTTTTAAAGATTTTGTAATATGATCGCGCTTTTCTTTGAGATGTACCCCAAAGGTAGCTACATCGTCGAATAGCAGTGATGATGGAAATTCGGAAGAAGCTGCAGATCCAACTGTCAACGCTGCGCACACATCCACCAGTAGCCAAAAGTCTCTTACCTCCATTTTGGTAGGTGTTGGCGCCGCTATCAGGGGCTCCGGCCAAAATTCTGACTTCATCGAGGAGCTAACGTCAAATCACTCAGTCAAAAAATACCCAAGGAGAAGGTGTTGGGTACGGTACCTGAGTCCACCACGCATCTACAATTCGGAGATGATCATCATGGTAAACTGAACGTTTATCCAACTCTTCTACTCGACTTTCTAGGATATTCCGTTCTCTTTTATACTCCTGCATCTGCCGCCATATTGCTTCTTTTTGAAAGTGCTGTTGAAAGGTGCGTATACGTCAGTACTGCTGTCACTTCAACATTCTATCGAGATTCGGACAAGTCGCATCGCACGCACTATACAGGGGAGTAAAGTGTGGGGAACACGTACAATTACATCTTCCTGACTTTGGGGGACTTGATGATTGCTCTGGGTTTGTGAAGAAGACTGTATCGCTTGTCGCTTGTAGGGAGGGTGGGAATCATCGGATGGGTCATGAGGCACTGATCGTTTCCGGTCTTCCATGACGACGACAGAACTTCTCATGAGAAATAAGGGGGCGGTGGGGGGGAGGGGAACGATACACCAGTTGATGGCGTCTACTACGCGGCGAAAGGGGCGTGCAGAAACTGGACAAACTGGAGGAAATGGGGAAAAGGATAAGAAGGGGATTCTGAGAAGTAGGAGGAGGGGGATGAGGAGGAGGAGGAGGAGGAGGAGGAGGAGGGAGAGGGCGAGAGCCGAGGGGGTCGAGGCGGAGGTGCGAAACGATAGTGATAGCTATTTTTTGATTTTTCGACTGGTAGTTGGTAGTTGTCTCTATATTGCAACGTTGTGAGAAGAGGGCGAGTCTGTTCAGTTAAGTTGATAGAGAAAAAGGACGAGGACGAGTCTGAGAATGTGGTTCAAGGCAGACTAGATGATGGATGGTGGCTGGCTTGGAATTCATTTGGGTCGCCTGAGCTTCTTCCGTTTATCCTTTCCTTGGTTAGTCATTGCACTTCCCTTCCTTGGCCGGTCATTACCTTGCTCTTCACAGTTAGTCTCATCCTGATTTTGCAGTTAGTCAGCAGTATAGCGTAGTCTTGTCTTTGGGGCGATCTAGCCGTTGCAGAGCACAATTTGAGCCGCACTACTCTCCGCGCTTGAGCGCCGTCGCTCACACTTTAAATGTAAACCTACCTCTCAAACCTCTTACATCGCCGAGCCCCCATATACCGTGATGAGTTCCGTCGTGAGTATGTGCTGCCTGTCTTTCATCAATCCTTCGTTTCTTTTCCGACCGGTTGATTGCTTCCAGACAAATCGAAAAATAAGTTTGCGCCAAAGGCAAAAGTTCGAGCCCGCAATGTTACCTCGGCCACCCCAGATTCGAGTCAAACCGTCACGTCTACTCCGGCCCCAGTAACCGCATCTAAATTTTATCCAGAGGTCGTCATCAATGTGCCGACCAAACCAGCCGCCGGATTTGTAACTGACCCTCTGCCGACACCAATCTCGCAGCATTCGTCCTATGAGCAGGAACGTGAGTCAGTGTATCACGATCGCAATGCCGGTATCCCGGTGCTGGCGGGAGCAAGCGAGAAAGCGCCTCCTCTCATCAGCGACACCACACCAACAACGACTCCAACGACACCCAGAACCATACTGCTCCCAACCCCAGAGAGTGTAGGGGAAGCAGGCACTGAGCGAGGGACGGAAGTAATTGGGATACCGCGACTCGAAGATGACGCCGTCCTTGAACGCCCAGTAGTCAGTATAGTGGCGGAGAGAAAGGAAAAGGCAAAGACTACGCCAGAGGCCAAGCGAAAGGGGAAAGCGAAAGAAGCACCCGAGGAACTAGGACAAGCTATAGCGAACGATACAGAAACTACGACTGAAGCGAGTGGTGCTGGAACCATGGCAGCAGCGACAACGGCAAAGAAGACTCGAACACGAACGGTTCCTGTTCCTCGAGCACCAAAACGCAAAGCTACTACTGTATCAGGTACAGAATCAGAAGCAGGCCCGTCAACTGGGCAGATTCGGAGATCTTCCCGTGAAAAGAGACAGAGGACAGTGGACGCAAATTCTGAGGGCACTGTTGAAGGTCGTGATGAAGGAACTCCGGATGACGAAGAGGCTTTCGAAGAGGATGAGGATGAGGATGAGGATGAGGATGAATACCAAGAGGAGCAACAACCCAAGAAGACTAAACCGAAACCCACCAAAATAGGGGCCCCTCGGAAATCAAGAGCACCCACAAGGTCCAAAGAACCTAGGGAACGCAAGACACGTCGTCGTGCAGAATCGCCCGTAGATGCAGAACATCGAACCATCCAGGAGAGTGTTGTCAAGATGAAGGACCTCTGCCAGGATCCAAGAATAGGCAAGAAGTCAAGGCGAGGCAAGGAACTTGAGGAAACGGACTGGAACGAGGTTGTCCGAAGACAGCGGGCATATAAAGCGGATCTCGCTGCCCGGAGAGCAAGAGGAGAAATTGTCGATGAGACAATGGAACAAAGGCTAGAAAGGTTGGCTGAGGCTTCTATGTCTGCGCGAGCAATTGTGGCCGCACCACAGATGCGCATTGTTGATGGACAGATTGTACTTGACGAGGAATCTCTCCGTATCGACCGTCATAAGCGAGATGCACTTGAGGAAGACAACATGGAGATTGTTGAGGAAAATGTTCACACCCGTCTTGTCAACTCAGGTACTTGGAGTAAGCGCGAAAAGGGAGATAGATGGGAGGCCGAAGACACTGATCGGTTCTATGAAGCTCTATCTATGTTTGGCACGGATTTTGAGATCATCTCCAGACTCTTCCCAGGCCGCTCCAGACGTCAGATAAAGAACAAATTCAATTGTGAGGAACGGAAGGAACCGCAGAGAGTTACTCAAGCGCTGAAAAACCGTGTCCAGGCCGGTGAGTTTGCATGGCCTCAGCTTAGTGGTAGAACATTACTGACGTCTTGTGTAGATATGAACGAATACTCCGCGCTTGCTGGACAACAATTTCCCGATCCTATCGAGCTGGAAGAAGAATTGCAACAGCTGCGCGACGAGCACGAAGCAGAAGCAGACTTTCAAAAAGAGCAAGCTGTGGAAATGGAACGTGAACGTCAAGAACTCGCGAATCAAGCCATGCGAGACGCTGAGAATGGCGTTGTTCACGAGCAGCCTGGCAAAAGGAAAAGAAAAGGCAAAGGCAAGGACCAAAAGACCGGCGAAGTGGTACTGTCCATGAGCATCGAAGAGTACGAGAGAGAGCGCTTGAGGCAATTAGAAGAGGATGAGGGTTAATATTCACCGGAAACTGCACGGTGGTGTCTGGAAATTGGTTTGACAGAGTGCATTGTATTTTGATCAGAGCCTGCAACGAGAAAGTAGGAATTATGAAAGTGAATTTATTGCTCTATAAATGGAAGTTTGTTGGTGTATGCCTTAGTTGAATCATCAATTATCATTATGATTGTCGTCATCCGGAATATATTTAGCGCAACCGAAAAAGGCTTGTCTTGTTTCTCACACATCACCCTCACAATGTCGAAAAAACGAAAGCCTGGCGTTCTCTCTAATACAGCCAAACAAAAGTTGGCTTACGCCGCGCACAAGAAAGCCCTCCGAAGAGAGAAAGTTCCGCCTGCTCGTCCTGCCCCTTCGAAGGGCAAAAAACAGAACCAGCGTCCTCCACCGCCCTTCAACAAAAACGACTGCGTACTCCTCGTCGGCGAGGGGGATTTCTCATTTGCACTCGCATTGAAAAAGCATCTTGGAGTGAGGAATATCACTGCAACATGCTACGACGATAAGCAGGCCCTAGCCGAGAAGTACCCTCAGGCGGTTGATAACATTGCGGCTTTCGTCGATACCAACATCAGCCATATCAGTGTAAGACTACAGGGTACAGACAAGGAGGTGGAAGATGACCAGGGAAAGGAAGCAGAACATGAGGACATAGACGAAACTCTCTCTGACTGGGAAAACACCATTAGTGCAAAGCCAGGAATAGCAGCAGGCGAATTTAAGGTCCTCTACGCAATCGACGCTACCAAGCTTCTCAAGCGTCGGATCTTTTCCAAATCCTCGCGTCGTTACGACCGTATTGCATTTCAATTCCCTCACGTAGGTGGGATTACAAAGAACCAGACACGGCAGGTGCGATACAATCAAGAGTTACTCCTCAGCTTCTTCGAGAATGCAAAACCCTTGCTCACTCCTGATACTGGAATCGTGATTGTCACTCTATTTGAAGGCCAACCGTACGAACTATGGAATATCCGCGCTTTAGCGAAAGAAGCCGGGTTGTTCACAAAGACGAGTTTTACTTTCGAAGCGTCAGAGTATCCAGGTTATAAGCATTCCCGGACCCTGGGGAATATCGATGGTAAAGGAGGGGCATGGAAGGGCGAAGAACGGAAGGCTAGAATGTACATTTTCGGCGTAGAGGCTGCGTGGACGGTTGGGAATAGGAAAAAGATGGATAGGGCAGGGAGTGACAATCAGGATGATTGAAATACAATAACCATCCCTAGTTTCTTCAAATTTGTATCTCTGCGCTTAATAAGCATAAGCAGACCCAGAACGCCGACAGAATAACTCAAGATAAAAAAGAAACAGCGCTACAAAAGTCGGGTGACGATGCAAAAGGTTCAAACCGAACATGCTCGAGCCCCATCACATGATATACACCTTCCTCCACATACTCTTCTCTAGTTCCTCCCCTGTCGTCGGATCCCTCACTATTCCCTCCGGTAGCTTCAGTTTTCTTGCCAACAGGTCAAGTCTCTCACTCCCATATATCCTTCCATTCGGCAATATAACTGGGTCTGGCTCCACCGACGAGCGCGCATGATGCGCATACGGAACATGTCTTGCAAGGTCATTCAGCTCCGTAGAGCATATTGGACACAATGACGTCGTAGTGCTAGCTGTGTTGCTGCTTGACGATGCTATCGAAGAGTGGCATGATGGAGTTTTCAGGGACGAAAGTCCTGCGGATAAGGCAATGTGAATTGAAGGCCGCTGAGGAAGGCCGTAGAGATTGTGGTGCGTGTTGACGAAGGAGTTGGCAAGGGTTTCCCAGCGGTTGGGGGAGTAGAGACTCTATAGACGACATCAACTCCCATGTAAAGCGTATAGTGGTGTAGTTCGTACCTTATACCTAGCCACGGGCGTACTTGGGACAACAGCTAAAAGCCCCGCCGCCCGTTGTATGTCTTTAAAATGTGCCTCGGAATGCGGCGCGAGGAACTTCTTCGAGTGTGCCATGGCTTCCTTGCGTCGACCGTCTCGTACCATCTCAATAAACTGCTGCAGGCGTAATTCAAACTCGAGAGTACTCTACACACACATCATGTCAGCTTACATACATGTCAGAGGGTATTACGGGTCAAGGACGAACCTTCTGCTTTCTCAAAGACTGCTTATTGTCCGCGCACCACGCCAAACACTCAGTCGTACTCCCTCTCCTCAAACTCTGCTCGATTTTTGAGCACTGCACAAATACATCGACATCCACCAGTTCCTATACTTATAATCAGCCGCCCTTCTACCCTCCTTCCATCGGAGCAACTCACCATAATTCCCTTCTCCTCTGCCAACCTCCTCGCTGTCTCTCCATACCCACTCCTCAACAAAAAGTCCACCAGCAACCTATCCAGCCTAATCCTAGACCAGCGATCATACCTCGGATCCACAAGACAAGGAACATCATAGAGATCCTGTAGATGGGCAATCCTCTTCCTCTCATGTCCATGAAGTATTTTCTCCTCCTCATGCAACGCTTCAACCTTCCTCTTGTACCCTTGCATCCTCTGGATCACCTGTTCAAGGCTTTTGATTGAGTCCTCAGCACTTGCCCCTCCCATCGTAGCCGCCTTCGCAGCATCCTTAATCGACGTCATAACTACGCCCTGTTCGCGCTCAAAGTGTTTCTGTGCCGTTTTAAAAGTCTTGCGTAACATCTCATGCGGGAGTCGGAGGAGCGGTTCATCCTGTATTCCTCGTTAACGTGTGGGGTTCAAAGGTAAGGGTGGCAGCTTACGAGGAGGAGGTGGCTTTCAGTGTCAAGCTTGCTGGTTGAAGTCGACATTGTTATAGTCGGTGATGACAACTGGGTTACCGAATGGTGATGAACAAACAAATAGCCCTATAGATATATGGATTTTAGGGGGAGGGGAAGGGGGGTGTGCTAGATCGTGATCGGGAGTGGTATCGATTGTGGTTGTGGTGCAGCGGTAGTTTCATAGGATGCACACGTGACAGTCGCGCTACTAATCTTTGGGGCCTGGAGCGAGGCAAGAACATGTGGTACAGAGCCAATGCGCTGTGAGATCATGTGGGGAAAGTACTTACCTGAAGAGAAGCTCAGTAACTAGCGACTTATGCTTTTAATACCACTCAGCAGCAACCACTGCCTAAAAGCCGTCGTTTGCCACCCGAATACCAAACCAATCTAAAGAAAACGAGCATGTAGGGAATAGAATTTTTATGAGCAGTTGGTAATGTGGTTTTGTCGAGAATCTTGTACTCTACTGGGGGAGAGTTTTGGAATCGTAGAAATGACGTCCGACGAGACAGCCGGCACCACACGACGGCAATAAATGGCAGAGGATGTTGCGTTCTAGAACACATCTCCGACATCGTGAGTCGAGTCCAGGGACCAACTCAGGGACCAACGCAGCATAGAGTATACGAGTAAACGCAATGTATGGTACAATGAGGCGTATAGGAGGCCCCGCCCCATTTCGTGAGAAACAAACAAGAAATCTCTCAGCAGTTGTCCGGCCACCTACTTGTACATTTGTCCTCAAATCTATTTCTTCATTCGAACTTAATGCTCGGCCAATTTTTTGAGCACCTTGCTATTCTTCTCTGCGACTGCCTGGCAAAAGTCTCGAAATCGATAGTTTATACATTTGCGTCTATATCTTCCAAACGTCTTTTAACTCCATCGCCACATCCTGCAACCCAGCGGCAACAAAGAGTGATCTACAGTCGCCCGGCTCTGACGGTGTATGGATTGTTGCTAATCACAACCAACTTTTCTACCCGGTATACGCAGTCGTGCTCGAGAAAGGGCATATCAATCCAAAGATCCGGTATCGCCCCCGTTTATCTTCCTGTCTCGGCTTGGTGAAGTCCATCCGCCGGCTTTTGTGACTTGCAATATAGCTTCCATACCATTAGGTCCGTCTACCAAGCACAAGCACAACGTTACAGCCAAAGGAATGCCCTCAGACGGTGAAGGGCGAATGATAACACGATCCGGTGTATCAACCGTGACGGACATACTTTTGAACCCTAGGTTTTCACAACGATAGGCACCTAGCTCTCTAACATTGAAATTCCAAATTTAACATGCTGCAGCCACTTGCTATCAAAACCAACTGGAAAAACTTGCGATGCCTATACTACAGCCCAATGTGCGAAAATCAACTCCCCTCACTCCCCAGGCAAAACCACACGCCAGGCTTATGAAAAGAAACAAAACCAGCCCACCAAGGAAATTTTTTGGATACGAGCTCATGCTTTCGTGATGACGGGAAACATTTCCACATTGCCAATGTAAAAAAGGTATGCTACGTCCTCCTCTAGTCCCTATACAAGAATCGCAAACAAATCAAATTATTAACCCTAGGCCACTTATGAAATGAATTGCCCCACTCCTCCCAACTCTCCTTCCTTGGCGGCGATTTCAAAGTATCCGTAGATGATACTAAGCAGAGTTAGATCAGCATTCATCACCACATAAGGGAAGCCTGGTCTCGGGGTTACTTACGTGACAGCCAACAGGATCCCTGTACCAGATCCAAGAGCACCCATAAGGTCAGAAGCAACTGAGAGAGCACCAATACAAGCACCACCGAAGGCAGCTGCAGTGGGTATAACTCGCTTTAGCTCCTTGTACATGCTCTGCTCCCGGTGACCAGCCATAACCAGACCCTGTTCCTTCAACTGCTTGGCGACATCGCGGGGGCTGGAGCCGGAAACTTCAATCCACGTCTTGGAGAAAATAGCACAGGCGCCGAGCATGAACACAATATAGAGAGCAGTGTGAACTGGGTCAAGGAGAGCGTCGGTAAAGTTTAGAGGAGGTGACATGTAGTACGAGATGCCCGAAGTGGCGAAGAGCTGAGCAGATCCTTCCTTGGGCTCCCAGACACCAAGAAGACGGACAAGGAGATTGTCGGAGAAGCGATTGTAAAGCATCTGAGAAACCAAAAAGACGTTGGAGCTCAAAGCTGACTGCAACATGATGGGCATGTTGCTAGTGTAGAAGAGGCGGACAGGGTAGGTTCCTGTGTGAAGCAATTAGACGCAATCCCGACGTATGCACGAAACAAGTCGTTGTCCTTACCTCGAGTCCCACGGTACTTGCTCGACTTGACGGGTATCTCGACACGGAAGCCCTGCAAATAAATAACCGATGCGAAAACAACAAGGGTGGCCAAAAGGTTCATGACATTGGGCAAGTTCTGGCGGTAGAAAGCCTCCTTCAGAGCACGCTGCTTGTTGTCCCATGTCAAAAGGAGGTGGAAAAGAGCAATAACGGCACCCTCGAATTCGGGACCACGACCAGTGTTGATGGTAGTGGGAGAGAAAGCTTTCCAGATAATGCTCTCACAGATGTTGGTGGCGATGAAAAGCGAGATACCAGATCCCAAACCATAACCCTTCTGAAGAAGCTCGTCCAGAAGAATAACAATCAATCCGGCGACAACGAGCTGTAGAACCAAAAGAAGACATACACCAGCACCAAGATCGCTGGGCTGGCCATAAAGACCAGTCAAGACGTATACGGTAGCCTGTCCGAGAGAGAGAATAATCGCAAACACTTGCAACGGTCAGTGAGTTTCACAATCGGACCTAGAGGAACGGAGAACAAACATTTCTGGGCAGTCTGGTACAATTCGCGGTCCGACTTGAGATCAAGGTTAACATCGATGAGATGAGTACCTGCAAGAAGCTGGAACACCATTCCGGAAGAGATAATTGGTGATATGCCGAGTTCCATTAGAGTTCCCCGATTACTAGCCAACATCATTCGTAGCCAGTAGAGTGGATCGGATGTCTATGTCTCACTATCAGCTTGTAGCCGGTCGCCGCAGGATATAGTCTTACATCTGAGGACACAATTCCGTATAATGGCATTTGGCTCATGACCAAGAAGATAACCAACGTTAACTGTCGGTACATGGTTAGCTCGTTTCGACCTCCATCTCGTCCACTTCACGAATTCGATCGAGCTTACCCCAGTCCACATCATTCTTTGCTGAAAGGGAACCTTTCGCTCTGGTGCCGCAACCTCAGGAAGGTACGGCACGAAGGGTTTGATTGTATCTAAGAACCGTACTGTCGGACATCAGGCAGGTCAGTTCAGTTAGTCGCACAAAAGATGCTCTGGATGAGGACGGCAACATACAGCCAGACATGGTGATAGAAAGGCAGCTGCCTCAGAAAAAATAAGGAAGGAAGAAGGTGTGACCGGAGAAGAAATCCAGAAAGCGGTGGTTGTTGGTGGTTGGGTTTTAAGGAGAGGTTGTTGCTCAGGAGAAAGTCAGAATTTAGATTGAAGTTGTGGGTGTTGAGGGAATCTGGCCTCTCAGCCCCGGATTGACTAAGCCGCAACACTAACGACGACAAGTCAATATAAGTGACACAGGAAGTGCCAGGAACAGCACGAGGCAAGATGTGGAGATGGTCGCCAGCAGCGCTAGATTGCCAAATTGAGAACGCAATGGACATCTACAAATCATATTACCCTACCAATTACTTTAGTTGACCAAATGTTTCGAAAACATAATCGGGTGCAAGTCAACGTGGAATTCAAATTGTGGCATTACTGGGCAGCTACTTTAAGTACTGAAGTACCGAATACCGAGTACTTGATGTTTCTTATATCGCACCAGACGTTGCCTTGGAAGCGAAACCATAATTCGCTGTGCAATGTTTTGGATTTTGGCGATGATTTTTGACGTGTTAAAAATCAACCTAAGTGAGAGAATCTGAAGATGTGTCTAACAGCCGTTTTATGTACTTAAGCAAGGTACAATCACGGTCCTGGGCAGTTATACATATATATATTTTTGTTTACACTAGAGTCCACTACTATTGGCCTAGAAAATAAATTCGAAAGGTTAGAAGTATCACTCACGCGCCCAGTTCGTTGTGCTATCACTCCCTTTAAATTCTATCATAATGCACTTCGTTATGTTCGGTAATCCCCGTTCTATCATCAAAGGTCAGTATCTCTCCATGGTCACAACCAACACAAAACAACACCGATTGGGATGAACTCACGATTGTTACATATTCATGCGAGAAATCGCAGGTATAATACACTGCCTCCTGACCACCTCCAGTGCCTAGACTCACCCGGATCTCGAGATCCTCCATAGCCAGAATCTGACTCGCTCTCTCTTCATCCACATTCTCGGGTTCTCCATTCACCAAGAGCTTCAACTCTTTGCTTGCGTCCGTAGGGATAAACGAGACATTCGTCTTCTCTGGCACAACATCCGCCACACCCGAGTAACCCGTGGCACATAGGATTCGTCCCCAGTTTGCATCTCGCCCATAGAGAGCCGTTTTGACTAAAGGCGAGCGAGCAATCGTTGACGCAACTTGTTTTGCATCTTCGAACGACTTGGCATCCTGAACTCTGACGGTAACGAACTTAGTTGCACCTTCCCCGTCGCGGACAACTAGCTTGCTGAGGTCTTCCGCAAACTCGGTTATAAGAACGCGCAGAGCGTCTTCCGCACTACTATTAAGAGTAATTATTTCACCTCCTGCAGCGCCATTGGCCAGGATGGCAACAGTGTCATTTGTGCTCATGTCGCCGTCCACAGAGATGGCGTTGAAGCTACGCTCAACAGCGTGAGTGAGGATACCTTGGAGCGATTCAGAGGAGACGGGAGCATCAGTAGCCATGAATCCCAGAAGCGTAGCCATGTTAGGATGAATCATTCCGGCGCCCTTTGCCATACCAGCGATGCGGTACTCGGTCGATGAACCAGGTAGAGTGAAGCTACGAGACATGAACTTGGGGAAAGTGTCCGTTGTGCAAATAGCTTTTGCAATGGAAAGCCATGCTTCGTGCGATTGGCCAAGCTGCTTGAACGCCGTAGGAATGCCGCTCAAGATTTTCTGGATTGGCAAACTTATCTCGTGTGTCAGTAGCGAATCAGCGTAAATGGGAAGAAGCAATACCGCTGCCCGATAACACCCGTCGACATCACGATAGTTGCCGCCTTCTCCTCTCCGATGAGCCGGTCCACTGTCTTCCCCATCGCCTCGGCATCCTCCATGCCACCCTTCCCAGTCACAGCATTTGCGCACCCGCTATTAGCGACAAGACCCCTCACACCCTGTCCGATCCGGGAATCCAACATAGCCCGGCTCACAATAACAGGCGCAGCCTTGAAAACGTTCTTGGTGAACACGGCTGCCGCGGTACATGGAAGCTCGGAGGTGACGAGTGCTAGATCAAGTGATTTTCCGTCCTTCTTAACACCACAGTGGATTCCGCCGACGTTGAACCCCTTTGGATACGACCCAGAGACAGGCACATATTTAGTATATTTTGCGTTGGTTGCGTAGAATCGTGAAAATGAGACAGTGCGGAGGAAAGTGCAAAAATTTGCGCCGACTCGAGGAGAGCGGAGAAGGAATGACATGCCTAAAATCGGGTTGGAATAGTGACTAAAAATTGGCGTGAATAACAGTACCTAGAGCAGAGGGAGTAGAGAGCGTAGAGTACTCGGTTGGATAGTTCAGAAAGTAAGCACTCTAGAGACGACCTACACAGAAAATGGAATTGAGCTGGTAAGAGGTAGACTAATTTCAATCACTGATTGCCGTTCAAATAAACTTCGATGCAGATACCCGCTAGATTTTTTTCTGTTACACCAACTACCCGTCGCCCGCATTCTAAATTGAAACCCGCAATCACTCGTTCTCTGACTATGTATTCAGACTTCACTGTTTGGGCCATATCTGTGGGTAGAACGGCCACAAACCGAACGGGGGGACAACTTTTTTATATGTACTTAAGTAACTACCCTCTAGTAGAGAAAACTCACTGGTCTAAAACCCGCGCCACTAGATTGATGGTATATCCGCTCAATCAACAGACCATTAAACAAAACAAAACCACAGCGGCTTTATAGGCAAGTACGTTTACTCCAGCTCCTGACCCTGAAATTCTCCAAACCGTTCAAGAACCTTTTCCCAACTCTCTTTCATGTCAACCATATTCCTCACGACCTCAACAATTTTGTCAACACTGCTGCGAATCTGCTTCATGCTGTCACGCTCTCTCAAGGTGATAGTGCCATCCTTCAACGTCTGGAAGTCAACCGTAACACCGAATGGAGTACCAAGCTCGTCGTTTCTAGCATACCTCTTTCCGATGGTTGCGCTGGAATCGTCGATACGATTCGCAATCCCCTCTTTCCTCATAGCCCGAGAAATCTTATCAACTATCGGATTGAACTCCTTATTTCCAGATAGGGGAACGATGAGCACTTTCGTGGGTGCAAGCTTGGGGGGGAATGCAAGAACACCACGAGTTGCGTCCTCTGGGCGAGTGTAGAAGATGTGCTCGATCAGGGAATACAAAATACGACCGATACCGAAAGAAGGTTCAATAACATTGGGTGTGTACTCGCGGATGTACTGTTGCTTCTGGCGCTTGACAATTTCAACCTTCTCAAGCTCAACCTCGCCAAGGCCATCCACGGTGACCTTGACTGGCTGGCCGTCCTTCTGAACCGCAGCAAGGATCTCGCGCTCTGGCTGAGGAATAGCAGCAATTGCTTCCTCAACCTTCTTTGCATCCTTCCTGAAACGGGGGCCCATCCATTTCTTGTCGACATCGATATCCCACTCTTCCCAAACAATAGGCTCTTCTAGGGTCTCACGTACGATCAAGGGCTGACCGGTCCTCTTGGAGTGGACGGTCAGATCGTATGCAGAGCGGTCGGCACAGCCAACACATTCGACCCAGCCATATGAAGTCAACAGCTCGGCATCCCAGCAGTCGGCAGCATAATGCGCCATCTCGTTGGGCATGTGTTGACGGAAACGAAGCTTTTCCGGGTCAACACCAATTTCAGTCAAGAACAGGAAGATGCGAGCAAGGAAGTATCCAAGCGTCTCATTGTCCACCATGCCTTCCTTGACAGCCTCACCAACAGTCTTGGAAATGAGAGTAGTCTTCCCTGATTGTTGTACATGACGGTTCAGGAAACGCAAGCTGACAGTGTCGGCAACTTCGGCGAACCGGGGGTGATACTTTTTGTTTGGGTCAACAAAGTGTTCAATTTCCGCCATTAAAAATTCGCGGACACGGAGGAGGCCAGATTTGGGTGAAATCTCGTTACGGAAGGACTTTCCGATGGACGCCGAAGCGAAAGGCATCTTTGCATTGTTGAATTCAAGAAGCTTTGAGAATGTTAGAAATTGACCCTGGGCAGTTTCGGGGCGCAGGTAACCAGGGAGGTTGGCGGATGGGCCAATTGAGGTTGAGAACATGAGGTTGAACGATATGGGAGGCTCCAGAAGATTTCCGTTAGCTGGATTTGTGATTTTGTGTTTCTTGATGAGCTCCCCGAGTTCCCCGCCATCGTAGTTGTCAATCTAGTTTTGCTTGTCAGTTTACAGCACAGTCAACAAGCAACGAGTGATGTGAGATATCCAATGGAAAACTTCAATACACACAGCCAAAAGCAAATTCGCAGCATTTACCTTTGCAAGAGTCTCTTCATATTCCTGCACAACAGCATCATCCAACTTGACGGCTCTGATCTCCTTGACCTTCTTCTTCTTTTTCTTCTTATCGTCACTCTCCGCCTCCTCCTCAACTTTGATGCCTCTCGCATCCTTATCACCTTTCAACCTAGCTTCCAGCACCTCCTCAACAAGATGATCTGCCCGGAAGATCTCCCCAGACTTGGGGTCCTTGCACATCCAATCTGCGAACTTATCGACGTGGCCAGAAGTTTTGAGTACCTCGTGAGGAGTAAGCATGGTACAATCAACCTCCATCATGTCTTCCTCGAGCACAAAGTGCTTTCTCCAGCTATCGACGATGTTGGCCTGAAGGGCACAGCCAGGAGGGCCATAATCGTAGAGACCGGAAACCCCACCGTAGATCTCGAATGAGGGAGTGTAGAAGAGACGGCGACGCAAAAGGATATCTAGAGTACCACGGTCGAGCGGCTGTCCAGTTTTTGTGGTTGCCATGATGGCCTGCGGTGGTGAGTTCTTGGGTGGAGCGGGTGATATGAATTTCCTGTTGATGAGGGATGTTGTTGAGAACCGACCAAGTCTGTGACAGGTTACTGGGCAAGCAACTTGAAACGAAGGCAATGAGTAAAGTGGGTGACTCTTATTGAGAGGGCGGGGGCAGGGTTGAGGGAGGGTGAATGTAGCTGCAGACGAGTAGAAATATTGACGAGGAGGGAGCAACAATTTCAAGCGGAAGCGGGGGAGTGGGAGGGGTCGGTGTTTCATTGTCACTCGGTTCCTCTAACAGCCTTTTTGGAATTACAACGAGAACAAAAATAAAATAAAAAAAGCCAAATTGAAAATGAAAAATAAAATAAAATAAAAAACGCTATCTAGAGGTCTTGTCTAGCTTAATCCCGGACTTTTCTGTTGTGTGACATTCAACCACGACAAACCACCACTTACCGCAACACACCATCGCAACTATGGTCAAGATAAAAAAGACTTCGACATCACAAAACACCTACAAGACCTTCCGGATCCCCAACAAGATCCACAGACAAGCCCATAATATCCGCATAAAATCTGCCCTTGCAACATCCAAACGCAAAGAAAAGTTTGATCAGAAAAAGCAGAATCCAAAGACCCTCTTGCGACTAACCTTCCCGATACAATTGAGCGCAAGCGATTATGGGACGAATGTATCCCCGGAGCAGCACCCGATGATAGTGCAAAGCGACAGAATCAGAATCCTGACGCTCAGGATGAGAGCAAAACTACGGCAGCAGCAGGGAGAGATGCGGAGGCCGCGGTGGTACACCAGCAAAAATGCAAATCGACTATAGACTGCGCGTGGACCTATGGAAGCATTTACGGCCTGCAAAGTCTATGGACCTATACAAGCCTTTACTGCCGACAGGCTTCCGCTGGTACTGCACACAATCGATACTATCTCTGAATGGACACTTGAGAGCGTGCTAAAAAGAGCACTTTAAAGCCTGTTTGAGAGCCCGCTAGAGAGCCCGCTAGAGAGCGCTTCAGGGTGAAAAGCTTTTTCCACCGGAAGTTTTGGGCGACGGAAGCTTCGAGCCGATGGGAAAGTCCTAGTCTGCGGAAGCTTGACATTGACGTAGCCAATCTACTCGTTTAAGTGCCCCCACAGCTCCACTACTGGCTGGCTCAGTGATCACCATCACCATGAGCAGCATGAGCAGCCTACTGGCAGGACTGAATGTGTGCGCCTACATACGTCCAAAATTGATGGGAATCAGGTTGCAGATTCCGCTGGAAAAACTGGATCGGTGATCTGCTTTCCCAAGATCTAATTTTTCACTGTTGCCTAAGGAGAGAGATGGCTGAAATTATCAACACTATAGCCATGAAACATCGTGAGATCCTATCGCATCTGAAGATAAGGTTCATGCCAATAAATCGACCGACGTCATGATTTTGGTCACCAGCCGCCACCCCTCCCAGCCGCTACTCCGCTGCCAGTAGCCTGTGCATCCATGAAATCGACCGTCGTGATTTCGGCTGCCCACCATACCCCGTCTGCCACACCGCGCCCGGCGCCTGCCACCCCGCGAGTCTCTACATTCTAGTGCGCTTGATAACTTGCACTCAAGAGCACTTCTGGGGAGCGTACAGTCAAGGAGTGCGCAATCGGGAGCGTACTTGGGAGCTTACTTGGGAGCGTGTAATCAAGCGAGCTTGGGAACGTACAACTGAGTGTACTGGAGAGGGTATAGTCAAGTGAGCTTAAGGACATACTTGAGAGCGTACTTCAGAGCATACTTGGGAGCGTGCTTGAGAGCGTGCTTGGGAGTATGCTTGGGGGCGTGCAATCAAGTGCGTTTGGAAGCATGGAGTCAAGTGTGCCGTATGCAGCGTCATGTATTGTATCGAGCGCAGATATTTGCCTGTGTATCATAGTTATCATCTAGGTCCATAGGACTTCATAGTTACCACGTGTCAAATATCCTATGGAATACCGTCCGAAAAACAGCTTCTCTATGAACTGCGCATCGCGCAAGGTCATTTTTCCCGGTGTAGCAGAAGAGGAAGCATCTGAAGAAGCTGCAGCTTTGAAAGAAATAGAAGCGCATGAGGTGAAGCAGGCTACATTGGTGGATAATGCTATCTGTCTTTTTCTGTAAGTACGCCGTAGATCCTTCATTGCTGGTATTGGCTACTTCTTGGAAGCGCCTCTCTCCAGTGATTGTGATGTACTTCAACCATGAATATCACCAGGGTCTTTTCAGTTACATTTCCAGCAGGCCACCAGAAACTCCAAATGCCCTCTCATTGTAACGTATTTTACCGGGTGACCGCCCATGACTGGGAAACCGACCACCCGCGGGTGGCATTTATTGACCCAAATGACCTGTCTTAACCACTCTCCCTGACCTAGTCACTACTGGGGGGTTGACTACTAACCCCTTCCTTCCCTTTTCCATGCTCCATAGCATCCTCTAGGTCCAGCATATCACCAATATATACAACAGAGTCCTCCTCCCCCCATTCCCCTCCTCATCCCACCCCTCTCCACCCACCATACATTCTTCCTCATCCTCCCAATCATGAAGTGCAATTACAGGTACCTTCTTTGCACCTATGATCTTCTTTTCCGCATGTTTAGAGCTCTTTGACCCCTCTCCAGAGGATAGTACCTTTGCTGTAGCCTTTTCTTGGCGCATTTTGGCTTTGGGCACTTTTTCTCTGTCTAGCCTCTCTCTTTCTTCCCTGAGCTGAACCACATTCTCAGCTGTATACACACAAGCTTTACCAAGCTGGCAGTAGTCCATGGCTGCTACTACAGTGGTGTCCTTGGCCCCTGAGTGAAGTGTTCTCAGCATTTCATCTCCTAATTCCTTATCTGCATGTTCACCCTAAGCTGACCTTCCCAGCTGCACTATAACAGCCCTCAGCTTAAGAGAGGAATGTGATAGGAGAGTGACAGGGTGAAGTGCACTACGGGCTAATCGGCTGACAACTCTGGACTATCTGGGGGTATCACTGAGAAGTGGAGTGGTGGGTGTGTCAGCAAATTGAATTTTAGTCACTGGGAATGTTTAGGAGTTATCAGACCAGAATCCCAGAGTGGTCAAATCCCAGAGTTGACATGACCGATGCAGTGGCCTTCAGGTGCACCAAGGAGCACCGGTAACCAATCTGCGAGGACTTAGAGGGTTTGGTGACAACTACAGGAGCATCTTGGAACAGATGTGACAAGTCTCAGTGCACCTGGAAATGCAGGTGACAAGCTTCAGCTCATCTGGGATTGCAGGCAATGAAACTGGGATCACCTCGAATCACTGTAGAGCAGTCTGGGAAAAACAACATCTTCTTTGGAAGTGTTGCTGGTGTACCTAGAAATCATAGTTGCTACTTATTGGTAAACAAGTCTTAAAACTCATGTACATCAGCAAAAAGTGAAATTGGTTTCCGAAAATGGACCCCATGTACCGATCCTTCTCCACATTCTCTACAAATAATCTGAGCGACTTATGCGCAATCTTCCACCATGCTTCGAAATGTTCAATGATGTGATCGCGTCATCGCAACATCTCAAAACGTGTTTAGTCATTTAAACTAATTTATTGCACTTGTTTCTTTCATGTTGGTCCTCTAGATTTTAATCGTTTCGACGGTTTTTTGAACTGTTCCATTGATTTCAAGAATATTCTTAACTATTTAATCCCTTGAGACATCGATTATACACAAGCTTGCACAACTCCCATTACAAAAATTAAGACACCCAGAGTAAACACTCATCAGATTTCTATAAATCGCTGCAACGATTACTTCAAGCATCGAGTCGAATAATCTACATGTAAAACAAATTGAAAGCATTCAAGTCAATTGTGTTGCTCAAGTACCACCGCGAGCTATCTGGCTGCGGCGTCAGCGGAAGAAGGTGTACAGCTCCTTGGATCGTGCTTGTAGGGACGATATAAGTGGTTCCAACGCCAAAACGAGGCTTACGACGGTAGCTTACATTGTGCAAGGGTTGCATCGGAGGTTGATGCCTCTCCTTGACAATCACCATACCAGCAGTCTGACGTATCGGCCCTGTTGCAAATGTCTGAACCAAGGCAAGAAGCCCTTTAACACTCGATTCAGCATCCTCAACGACAAAAAGACACTTGAACAGTGTGGGAATAGGTCCTGCAGTCGACTTATAGTGGCTATTCGGACTCGACCCCATCCAGAGAACCACTGTATTATTTCTTGGTGGCTTATGCTTTCTCCACCTTGTGGATGCAGTGCAACGAACCATATAAACTGCTTGCTTGTCACATTGAAAAGACGTCACCGGAATTGCTACTGAGTTGTACCAAAGGTATTTTGCATCGTTGAGATGACTGAATTACTGATGGTGATCGACGTAGTCTGTGCAGTCGGCAAATCTCTTGAAACACTAAGCAATGTGATTCTGTAGCTCCCCTTTTGGCATTGCACACCACTTGGGCAAGTCATCAAGGGTCTTGATTTCTGGTCACAGGGTTTTTTATCATTCGGTTGATAGGCGCTTTGGTTAGAGGCATATCATCGTCATGACGTTGTTTTGCAGCGTTTGCTTTCAGCTCTCGATACTGAAACACCTCCTTTCGGGCTTTCATTCACGAAATCTGGAAGCCAGCCTCAGGATGATTTGATTGTTGGTATGCTTGTTTAAGATCCATCGTCGCTTTTTCTGGGAGTTCAGAGCTTATATTTAAGAGGTTGCCAAGCTGGCGGATATGGTCAGAGAAGTGGTTCAGGAGATGCATTTTCACAAAGTTGAAATCCGATTTGTCGACAAGATGGTGTGCAATTTCGGACTCGCTTTGTGTTTTGTCTTCATCAACCTGACGACACTTTGCAGCTGCAGAAAGATTGTTCCAAGTGGGGTCACTCTCCCGTTCGTCCTGTTTGTCCAAAGTAAGGTGCTTTGTCAAGGCTTCCCAGACCTTCTTTGTAGACTTACTGGCGCAGAATCGAATGAAAACATCCTTGTGACGATGAAACTTCTCCGGATAATTCTCCATGTATTCGATTGTGGCCTCAGTATGGTACCGGTACTGTGATATAAAGTGAAAATACACTAAGTTCTTGACGCACAACAGGGCTTCTGTGAAGGGAATGCTTCGGCTCGCCGAAGGGTTTAAAAGAGTCACCGCGAAAACTGGAACAATCACATGCCCAAGTGCTTTCATCTCCTTACCACTCGATTGCGTCACCTGGCTATATGGCTTGTTGAATCGAGGGAAGCCAGGATATGGAGGCATCATCGCCCAGAGCTGGTTGAATTTGTCCATCCTGGAATGTTGTTCGAGGAAGGATGTTACCCAGTCCATCAAATGCTTAAGCATACCAAGATAGACGGTATGATGGATATCGGGTACGATAATAGTCGTCGGAGTGATGCATTTCATATTCCAGAAGACGCCTTCTGAGGTTCCAACCGCTCGATCTTCCAGATATTGTCTTGCTTCACGTCTCTCCTGTTAGGTATTGGTAGTAGTCTACTTCGAGATCTACATAACGGGTTCTATAATTCCGTACAGTACATAACACTGATCTCAAAATGAAGTAGTAAGCTGCCATACATAATGATCTTTAGCGGGACATTACATACCTCGGGTCGATTGGCCAGCGAGCCTCATTGCTGGCGGATTCATTGAACGTTCATATACTACGGTAGAACTGATTTGATGATGCAATAACCTTGGCCAGTCGATAAGCCTTCAGGGCTTATATTGATGCCGGTTATTTCTTACCACATTCATTCAAACTGATCTAAGGGGATTGGATGCGGCAGTTGCAGAAATGCGACTGATGTGTCAGGCAGATGATAGCCAATATGCAATCAAGTGGGACCTTGAGCCAATTCCTTGTGGAGTGGAACAACTTGGGTACTGCCCGGTCAAAGAGAACAGCCTCGGCCTAAGCATGGTGTGTCTGATTGATGAAGACGTCGGGGAAAGTCAATAAGCCCCGATAAGCTCCCGACTCCCTGGCAGGGAACAACCGAGTGGAGTCAGTCGCTATCAGTTCAACAATACTGATGTGGTACATCAAGTCAAATGTTGACAGAGCAATAGTGGGTCATCACGTAAACCTCTGAAGCAGATAAGCCAAATAGCCTATATGGTGAAGGTTGTGTCTTAATTTATTAAGCAGTCTGTTTAAAGCCCTCCAAATAACCACGTCAGGCGATGGACAGGCTTTGGCTATCCAAAATAGATGAGTTGCAAGATATCTAAGTTGAACTTACTGTTTGATTAAATCTTATCATATGATGATGGCCTGACTTGTCAGGAGAGTAACTCTTTAAAACCAATTGGACGATTACATGATAACCTTCGGGATGCGTGGTCCTCTATCTAAGAGCCTGGCTCATCAGCAAAAGATGATTCCGTCTGGGCGGGATGGCTCCCTCAGAGTGAACGTGCTCCGTCAGAGGCATCAGAGACATCCCGGTTGCAGCTTACTCCGCGCCTGGTGTCAATACCATGCGTCGCGTTGCATATCGCACTCCCATCGCAGTTTCACTGATCTGTCTCGCTCTGTTGGTCATCTATTTTAAACGAACAATCTGGTGTTGAAGGCCAACAGTGACCATACTACGTTGGAATGGGTCCATTGGGCACGCGCATTCATCGGGATTGCAATGCGATGGATGACACTGCGAAAATCTCTCCTCGCATTCCTTCTACCTGTGTGCAAAATGCAATTCTCTCTTTAGTAATTATACACATCATTCCAAGTCGCCATATCTATGTGGCTGTTGACAATCCATCGCTCGTTCCATTCGTCTCCTGTCTTACTACTCGTAGCTATCTCTGGAATTACGTGCGCACAGCTGACAATGTTTCCCATGCTGAAAACTTGCAAAGCAACTGCTGCCGGTGCTTTTCTCACTTGTACAAATTTCCAGATGGGATCCAAGTTACCTGAGTTTTGAGGTATTGTGGTGAGTGCCAGGGCAAACCAGTACTCAACGAAAGCTCCATCCTTGTTCAGGAGCTTGATTTGGAATAGTCGTTGCAGCTGCCACGGGAGACGACCATTCAGCGCACCATAACATCTCCCTGGGCGTTGCTTTACCCACACCCAGTCATTCCGTCGGTCCCCTCCGCGCCAGCTCTGGCTTCCTGTGCATCGACAAATATGAGATATGCGTTCACCTTCTAAACCCTCAACTTGAACCTTAATACCATGGTAAATACAGAGCTCCATTGCGTGCAGTTGATCATCCGATATATACGTCTTGTTACAACTCTTATGCTTGAGAAACTCCCGGGTGCGGTTGTATATTGTCACGCAGTGCATTGCGTCTTGCGTATTGTCGAGTAATGCTCTGAAGTGTCTGATCATAGGGTCAGGATGCTTTCCATCACTGCGGTTTTGGGGTCCCATGAATTCGGGCTTCGCATATGACTGGGAGCACAGGGGGGCAGCCAGATCAGCGCTGGAAGGGAGGACTTTGCAGATGGCAGTGCTGTTCTCTCGATGCTGAGCGAGGGCTTGGACATTGAGCTCTCTGATTTCGAAGCAGAGAATGCGACGCTGAAAGGTGATTACTTGCGGCAGGTAGTTGAGATTGTGATTGGAGGCGTTCCAACAGTCCTTGAGATTCGTTTGATGTGCTTGTTCATGTCTCTCAGCAGAATACTGTTGCAAGGCTCCGTATCGACGAATCTGTTCGACCCAGTGAGACATCAAGTGGATATTCGGAAAGTTGAAGTTGGCATCTAACTCCTTGGAAACATCAATCTCATGGCTGATATAATCCCGCCAGGTTGTCATTTCGCGCTGCTGCATGAACAGCGTCCAAGTTTCAGCATTTGTTTCCTCGTCTACTTTTTGCTTCTTCACAATCTCAGTTCTCAGGGCATTGGCTTTGGCCTTCGCCTTTTTGCCGGCTCGCCCGAGTAAGAAAACATCTTTGTAGGTGTGAAAACGACACAAGGCGTCTTCCATGTAGGTCAATGTTGCATCATCGTGAGATTTATATCGAGCATACATATAAAATTCTAACAATGCGCGTGTGCACTCAATTGCGCAATTGAATATGGGATGCTGAGCAGGGCTTCCTCCTCGTAGAGACTGGGTTACAACTCCAAGCAGGTACCGGCTCATATCCTTCATCTCCTTCCCATTCCATTGAGAAACATCCTCATATGACTTAGTTTTGGGTGTGAGGTTGTGGTAAGCAGGCACGGATAACCATATGGCATTGTACTTGTCAAGCCGTTCGTGCATCTTCATGAAGTGGAAAATCCACTTCTGGAGGTGATCATACATGCCGATCTGCATTGTATGGAGGAGGTCGGGCTTTGGGAGGTCGCTCACGATACAGGGAATATGTCGAAACACGTTGAATCCTCAGTGAACATGGCGCGACAAGAGTTTGGCGTCGGCTGCCTTGGTGTTGGCATCACTGAGCGTTTGATGCAGGTTGTGATCCCGCCTGGGGTGTTGTTTGTCAGGAGGGACATGATCTCCTAGTTCATTCTTTGGACACTCACACCAAAAACAAACATGTCGCTTGAGATGATGGAGGTTGCTATACTCATGGCAATCTGCAAGCCATGCTGCTAAAACTGGTTTGCAACGCCTGAAGTTGCCATCTGCACAGAAAATGTTGTAATACCTGCTCCCGGCGCTGGGATTTTGTTTCAAGGTGAGAGGCTGGAGGACCCGCCGGAGTACCTCGTTCAGAACCTCCCGGTTTGTATGCCACTGCTCATTCATCCGCTTTGGAGCAAAATTGTGGTTCTTGATCGGAATCAGCAAGAGAGCAACCATTACGACGCTGTGCGTTGAGGGCACCTGGCAGAGCTTCAAAGATAGATTTCCAATTGTCATATATACAGGCCACTCTTTCATGTCGCCAGCAAAATTCGAGAGATGCGTTCTGCCGGACATGAAGATCAAGGGAACCAGTGTATCCCCCTCTCTGAGCGTTGACTATATGTCGGTTAGCACGTCATCATGCTCGGGTATCTCTACTTACCTGTGTCTCCCACCACCAGCCCGCAGTGTGCATTTCGGTATAGAAATGTTTCGGAGGTGTATCGCTGTTGAAGCAACACTGTGGGGCGTAAATGAGATGCTCGGCGTACGCTGGCTGCCGCATCAACCATCTCATGCTTTTGATGATGTCTCGACTCCAGTATTTGATAGGGGGTTGGTGATTGTCATTCCATTTCATATCCTTGAGAGTGTGTAGTTCCCACTCCCCGAGACCCAGATCATCTGGCATGCTAGCCACTAGCTTCTGGACGCCATCCCCGTTTTTGAAGCTTGGGAAACGCAGAGCGGTGTTTTCTTCCTTCAGCACATTGTCATAGTACGTCTTCATGCCCTTCTTCTTGATCCCACACTGGATATATTTGTACTCTTCACGTGTTGCAACCGCATAGTAGGGATTGTTTTGTAGGTTTGTTTCAAGGAAACCCTGAGCGTTGCATTCACATGGCTCAGCAATGTAATCGCTCAGCAGAGCACCGGCGCCGGGGTATGTTTCTGTCCACGGCAGAGGAGGCGGCAGTGGTTGAGACTCCGAGTCTGCGATGTGTTCAAGGTGTTCAAGGTAGGGAAATGTGTCCAAGCCTTCGAATGAATGTTTGTCAGTGTTGAATTGACCACGCTGGGTGGGTCCAACGTGTTGGAGCGCACTGCGAACAGTCGGATTTTTCTGGTGTGCAACATGAAGGTGTTCAGGATGGTGTAATTGGATATGTTTAAGTCGCCAGTTGTCTGAGGTGAACTTCTTTTGGCATGAAAATTTGGGGCAATGGAAAGGGGTCTTCTCTGGCATTGTCGATGACACGCCAGGAGTGGAGTATTCACTGTAGACAGGGATGAAAGTTGGTGCTGGGCCTGAGCAGTCTGGTGTGGGTATAAGCTCATGATACTTGAGAGATTTATTGAGCCTCAACACCATCACAAGGAGGTTCCTTACATGCCAGGAGTTGCAAAAACACTGCATGCATGATGTCCCATAATACTATGAATAAATAAAAAATAAACCCTGAACAATCCAAAAACCTCGCGACACGTGTAATAATCAATGCCTGAGATAAATAGATTAGAACAAAGGAAACGAACAAGCCCACAACCCTAACCCAAACGAACAAAACACCTGCACGCGTGCCTTAATCAGTGCCTGAGATGAATTGATCACAGCAAATGAAACTCACAAGACTAGAACCCGACCCTGACCCGAATGCACGCCTCCTCTGCAACACGAGGACTGGTTGACTCCTTGCCTACCTAGCCATCCGGGTGCGCCTTCGGGAGAGGGACATCAACAAGAGGGACATCGGGGAGAGGGACATCGGGGAGAGGGACATCAGGGAGACTGTCGCCACCTGCCGATTCAATCAGCAGCTGCTGATCCACATCCACATCTGAGGTGTTTCCGGCTGCCTCAGCCTCTTGCCGAGTTGGCGCCGCTGGGCGAGGTTTTTGCAGCGTCACAAGCCCCCAAAACTCCAGCCCACTGACGGTATGAGTCTCCGGAGTGTGTGGTCGTGGGCAAGGCTCCGGGGTTGGTGGCTGTGGTGTAGGCACCGGAGGTTGTGGCCATGGGGTATGCTCGCGCATCTCCTGGCCTTGCTCAGGTAGCACGGTTGGCTGATCATCTACCATGGTATCAGCATCGTCAGCCGATGTATTTACCATCTCTCCCTGGCCAATCGTCCGAGGTTCTTTGCCATTATTCTCATCCTCATCCTCATCATACTCCTCATCCTCGTCCACCACCTCCTCCTCCATCTCATCGTCCTCCTCTTCATCTTCCTCATCTTCACCGTCCCTTTCCATATCCACAATGCCATCTAAATCAACCCCATCCGGTGCATCCACATCATCCTCCATGCGCATATCCACATCAGAATCACGTTCTGAGTCATATTCGCCGTCCGACTCGGTTGAGTCGGTATCATCATCTGAGGAAATTGACACGGCGGGCCATGCTTCCGGCTCTAAATATACCCGCTCTAGTTAGCCCTCCATGTCCAAGTCTGCCTCTAACATTTCCTTCTGCAACTGCAAAGCAACGGCACGAGAGATCTCATCTCCCCCTGGGGTTTGTTTAACAATACCTTTGCCATCAGCAAAAAACATTTCTGTCCGGGAGGAATGGCTCCGTCAGAGAGGACGGGCTCCGTCAGAGCCGTCAGAGACACCCCGGTGGCGGATAACTCCGCGCCCGGCGTCGATACCACGCGTCGCGTTGCACATCGCCCTCCGATCGCCGTTTCTTCCTCAGACTCTGCAAGAGCATTCTCAGATGCTCCTGAAAGCACCTGCAGTTATGGAGGTGCATTCAGGACGCTCCGAGATTTGACTATTAGGATAGTCAAATTTTGGAGCGGCTGAGACCGCTGCGGAGCTCTGCGGGAGACTTGGTGCCGTATTCTGAACGCAGTGGTTCTTAGGGTTCCATAAGCACAAGGCATTTCGTCTATCATATTCGTCTTGGTTAAAGTCACAAGATTCGCTACCTCATAATATGGCATGCATTATTTAAGTATCTCTATATATATACATACAGTCAATCTGGCCACGACGGAATTCGTGAGAAAGAACAGTTCTAGCTCGAGGAGCCTAGGAACAAAGTGAGAAGATATGATACTACCCGGCCGTGAGAATCCACGCAATTGCGTGGATCCAGATGAGATGAAAATGAGATGATTTCTATCTACCCCAGGGTCTCCCGAATATGTACTCCCCGTCGCTCAGTCCACCTCGGTTACCCCTGTATCTCCGTACACCCGCCGTTGCTCATTAACGATGTACTTGAAGGCCGTGATCGAGCAAGTTGAGAGATGCACTTGGAGGCCGTGATCGAGCGAGTTTGGTGATGCACTTTGAGGCCGTGATTGAGCGAGTTTGGAGATGCACTTTGAGGCCGTGATCGTGCAAACTTGGAGGCAGTAATTGTGCGAGTTTGGAGATGCACTTTGAGGCCGTGATTGTTAACTCAGAGCTGCACTGGGAGGCCATGATCGAGCGAGTTTGGAGATGCACTTGCAGGCTATGATCGAGCGAGATTGGAGGAGTACTTGGAATCGGTCGATTTGGAGGGAGGCGCGACGGCAGCTGAGACTCTATTCATTGGTTGACTTGTAA
>Ga0307512_10000139_pt1 | contig 94255 bp, 74 predicted proteins | sample 14_EM_MG_FD_200267 | JGI IMG/M metagenome (GOLD analysis project Ga0307512, IMG submission 200267) | Populus trichocarpa ectomycorrhiza microbial communities from riparian zone in the Pacific Northwest, United States - 14_EM | ecosystem: Host-associated > Plants > Roots > Unclassified | place...
TTCTCATCTTCATCCCCCATCTCTCTCTTTCTCATCCACATCTCAACCATCATCGCAGAACACAAAGTTAAGTCATCCCTCTCTATCTCTCCATGGCATGATCATGAGTTGACACCGAGTACAGCATCCACCTAAGATTGTTTCTCTTCGCTTCATTCTCATGATTACAAGTTGACCCCTGAGTGTCGCTTCAGCTTCCGGCATGCCTCCCTACACGATCAACCGCCATCAGCCAGCTCTCTATGAGAGCTGAACTGTGAAGTCACCTTGTCACATTCCCATGGTTACGAGTAAACTAACTGATGAATAGAGTCTCAGCACCGGGCGCGCCATCCATCAATGGCCTCGAAGTACTTGTCCAATCTCACTCGATCACGGCCTCCAAGTGCATCTCCAAACTCGCTCGATCACAGCCTCCAAGTGTATCTCCATACTCGCTCAATTACAGCCTCCAAGTGCATCTCCAAACTCGCTCAATCACAGCCTCCAAGTGCATCTTCAAACACACTCGGTCAGGGCCTCCAAGTGCATCTCCAAACTCGCTTGATCACAGCCACCAAGTGTATCTCCAAACTAGCTCAATGATGTCCTCCAAGTGCATCTCTGAACTCGCTCGATCAGGGCCTCCAAGTACATCATTAATCGGCGACGGCGGGGGTACGGAGATACAGGGGTAACAGAGGTGGACGTTCACTCAATCGTCATCTTCAGGCGCACCTCGAATTGCTGACAATCACCGCATGCTGCCAGTCCAGATGTACCGTGTGTCGATAGGTAGCTATATAGATACATAGATACCTAGAGGAGAATAGAAACTGAATGCATAAGTTTTGAAAATCATTGAACGATAAGTAGTAGCGATGATTTCCAGGTGCACCAGCAGCATTCCCAAAGAAGCCAGGCGTTGTGTAAGCGGCTTCAGCATAACTGCAGCCACTGCAGAGAGTGTAACACACGTGTCGTTCTGATGGTGCGTATACGTCACCAAAAAGTACAGGAGGTACGTATGCAGCGGGACCCATCGCCTGGGCAACGTGTAGCGTGTCATTCTTGGTCAGAGGGTACGAGGTTCCGTCAGAGCCGTCAGAGCCGTCCGGATCACCCGAGTGTTTCTGATGGAAACTAGGGTCGTTGCTGATGTACTGAAAGCCCATGCGCTTCCTCCAAGTCCTCATCTCGGCTGCTGCTATCCATATACCCTGTGGCCTGCATGCCATGCTGATGTGGGGTAGATTCCACCAGATGTGGAACACACAGATGACTACCTCTGAGATGTACCGGACCATTTCAAGGATATGGATGACAAACACCTCCAGGACTCTGTCTCTCGGACTCAAATACCTCGAAAGTCGGAAGCAGCCACCGGACACTTGTTCACTACACACCTTCGAAAACACCTCTTACTGCCTGGTTTTGCCAAGACCACCATTTTTTTGGGCAGGTCACGGTTTTACTTTGGCTTCATTTCTGTGTGTGTGTGTGTCCGCTTGTTCACCCCTTGTGTTTGAGTGTACCTCAGACTGCGAGAACCACCCAACACCACTCAGTAAGGACATCAAACGGTATTCCTTCTTCCAGGGCAACTTGCCTCGTTCAATGTTTTACGCAAGTTCGCGACATGGTTTTCATGACACGACACAACTGACATAATCAACAACACAATTCAACTAGGCCGTGAAAGCGCAGCAGTTCAATGAAGAGTTTTTCTGAGGACAACACTTTCTGACCCCCAACACTTGGAGGAGCTATGATGGAAGACCTGTTTCTCAGTCACACATGCACCAGTACGAGTTGTTCCCATGGATCCATCAACCCACTGAAACAGCAAAAATCGGTAGACACATCGAGGGTGCTGTTCACGCCCCATGGTAGGACGGTTGGGGTATTCCACTGCGATGACATCAATGAGACCCTGCGCTCAGGGGAATGTGGTACTGGATCCGTACAGTAACATTTCTTGGGGAGGACTAGAATATGGTGCCCTGGGGTAATGAGGGTGGAAGAGGGGAGGGGTGAATGTTCATTTTTGGGTAGTGGGTGGGGAGCTCCGCCATCTAGCCGGCTCGCCTGGAGGCGGAGGGGAATCGGTCTTTTTCATACTCTAATTAGAGTGAATACAATATGAATAATCAACAACAACAACGACACTTGTTCACTGCTGTTCAAAACCCACCAATGCAGACCTTACCGACAGCAGCCAGGAGACACTCATTGGCCTTCCCCTGATGTTCGCTGTCGGTGGATAATCCCCTGTCAATGCTGGCATCTGGTCTTGGAAGTTCCCAGCAAAGCAATGATTATAGCGAAAGGGCCTTGATATCCATGATCTTTTAATCAAGCCCTCAGTGTTCCCAGAAGGAACATGCTCATACTGATTCCGAACCTTGGGAGGACAAAAAGACTAGACGAGGACAGAGGTCAACAGGCATTGACTAGTTCTAGAATCCACAGGTTAGAAAAGTTGCAGTACAAGCTTCCATAAAAATCAGGCAGAACAATTTGTTCAATAACCCCTTCCCAGAAGATGTAGATGAGATAGCTGCTGCTGCCAGGATTATGGCCCGTGTATTATGGATATTTGATGACAGTCACCCCCAACAACTGGCGCTTGAACACGTGACCAATGCAAGTCCCCTAGACTGGGTTTGGTACCAATAGTCACCACCAGCTGCAGATCAGAGGATTTCACTATTCCGTGCGAAGTGCCGCAGTCTCACCAATTAGCATGACACTCTATGAGATTTTCCAACTCCTGGTGATGGAGGTCCCAAAGAGGAACGGTAAGGTCCGCTAGATACTTGACAATGAACGATATAAGTTTCAGGAGAACGTTGTGGAGGTAGGTATCATACATTCAATGGCGGGAATACTGCCGATATTTATTGTCAGACTCACAAGGAGCCATACATTACCACCTACATCACTACCCCCATTCACCACTGTGTTTACAAAGCGAATTAATCCCTGGGCATCCAACATTTGTGCTTTCTGGCGCAAGTGTCAGCCGAGTTTGTCTGTCTAATCGCAACCACTCTCCAGTGGCACCTCCACACCTACATTGCCACTGGCAAGGCTGTACACAAGCAGCTATTTAACTTGATAACCGCCAGTGGGGAGTGATCATTCCAATGGCAGCTGCCAAATAATAGACTGTCGCAGTGATATACGAGAGGCATCATGTGATGTGGGATAGTGTATATACAACGCTGGAATCATCAGATAGTGCCATTGGCGTAATCAGACATATAGTCCTTGATAACGGAAGACAGAATGGGAACGTGGTTCATTGTATAAGCCTCCCATATCTGATGGCATTCCTGGCATGAGAGGAAAATGTTGAAAAGATGATGGAAAGACTAGCAGCTGTAGAGGCATGCCAAGACTCGGACTAGTCTGAATGATGGCCAGCATCTGTCAGGTATGGAAGTATACCCGAGGTCATGTGCCCCATGCTAACTAGTTTCCAGTGGAATGCACAGCATCTGGGGTGGTATTGACAGTATGGTTCTAGAGAATGGTGTCTGTAGGTTGGCCAAGGAATGGAATTTAGCTTTGCAGTGTGGGGTTATGGTTTGGCTAAGGAAGGGAATTTAGTTTTGCAGTGTGGGGTTATGGTTTGGTGAAGGAAGTGAATCAAGTTGGCAGTGTGGGGTTACGGTTTAGCCAATGGAATAGACGTGCTGCTAAAAGTATTGTATTCATTAGTTAAAGCTTACATTGTGGTCTGAATTTTTTCAGGCAGTAGCTCCCTTCCAGCAACTGGAAGTGTATAATCATCATGCCATAGCTACCCTGGAAATTTTGCCATAGCTCTCATAGACTGCTGCAACACTGGGACCATCATACCATAGCTCCACTGGAAATTTTACAATCACCCTGGTAGACTACCGCAACTCTATGATCATTGCGCCCTAGCTCCACTGGAAATTGTGCCATAGCTCCACTAGAACTCAAATGACGATTGTGCCATAGTTCATGTGGAAATTCGGTGAATATACTGAATGCAGTATATGATCCTCATTCAGAACATTCACAGCTTCCGTGTGGACTCGACTTGTAGTTGCCGCACGCCCATTGTGCTGTGGCAAAATATCCATCCTTCTTCCGACCACATTGTCTAATCTTATAGATTTAGCGTGGGCTCCGCATATAGTTGCTGTGCACTCATTGTTCAATCGTTGGATATCCACCCTCTATCTAGCGGCACTGCAGCATTCTCTATTCGCATGGTGGCCAAATACCAGTAGTCACATTGGAGCTTAGAGGGCTCAGTAGGTCCACCGGATATTCTGCAATCCGTTTTACCAATGAATAGACCCTGCAGGCACTCACAGGACAACATCAGTCTGATGGTAGTCCACTCATAGACCCATCGGCCATAAATGATTCCATAAGCTCTCACTCAGATGTCTATGGACCGACTGTGGACGACTATAGGCTGTGCATTGCGCAGTGGGCTGCAGGAAGCTTGCTCTGAGCTGCGCTCGTGCACGTGTGTGCGTAGCGCAGTCTATAGTTGATTTGCACCTTTGCCAATGTAACTACAAACGGGGCAAGTTACATCATAGTCCTTGGCATGGTGATATTTGTACTCCCAATCGGCTCAACATGGTGCACCATCTCCGCACAAGGTGTTGCACTTCTGTCTGCCTGGTGCCCTGGCTTGCCATTCGAAGTGGTGGCCAACCCGGTATTTTGCCAATCATTTGCATATATTCCACATGTATCTAGAAATGGGCAATGATGAACGCACTGGAAAGCTGCTCAAATCCCAGGATTCACCAACACAATGCGCATTTGTAACTACACCCAAAGCTGGTGAGACAAGCCTCAATCATACAGCTGCAAACCATTCAGTAATAACTCAGGATTTCTGGGCATTGGATGACCACTGCCAAACATTTGCACAAGTTGTCCGGCTAGGGCACAACGGAGTTCCACACATCTCTCTACTGAATACTGGTCCTGGCGGCTATGATAACCACACAAGTGATCTCCTCCCATACACTTGAGTAGTGCAAATAAGAGACCTGCACAGTGTGATGACTTGAACGAACATCTCAACTTTAATGATTTACTAGATCCCCTAGTCTTGTGAGAAAGATACAACGTGGTAGATGGGCAATGGACACAGTTGTGGTCTGATCAAATATCTTCTTAGATTGTTCAAATGGTGAAATCAAAGTACACCTCTTTAGACATTCAGCCCACCTAATCATCTTAACTGATAACACTAGTCAGAAGTGTGATTTCTCAGGTACACTCAACTGCATAAATTAATCATTTCTCTGTCATTTTGAAGTCAAGCAAGGTCTGATGTAGTAATTGCTATTTTGTAAATCACGATTGGTTGGAGTGAAATTTGATTGGTGTTTTTCTATTTATTATTAATGACTAATATGAGATGAAGTCAACTGACATCCTACTATTACAAGTTCCAGGCATGCCTCATCTGATGATAATTGGCCTCAGTCAAATTATGAGATTTAATTCAGCGAATGGCATCAGGTTATTCATCAATTTTATCAACCTGGTACACCGCAAATCTGAGACTATGTACAATCTTCAATATCAAGAGAATGAAAAAAGTAATATCCAATCACTTTCAGGTGAACCAGAAAATCATTGGAATATGTCTTGAGTTTTGTTATGACATATGGAGTACTGCATATTTGCCATTTCCCTTTGGCTGCAAAGCCAATCTAGGATGTATCTGGTACCTGTGTCAGAAAATGCGAAATGGTTGACATATTGATTGCAAAGCTGCACCTTGTACAGGCATATGATCGAGGTGCAGGGGTACTGGGGAATTCTCAACATATGACTTGAGTCTTGGTATGGCAGATCCAGTACTGCATATTTGCCAATTCAATCGGGCGATAAAAATAGTCTAGGAGATGTGAAGTATCAGTGTCAGAATATGAGACACAGCTCATCTATTTGTGGCAATGCTGCAGCTTTTGCTTGTATATGACAAATGTTCACACACACATCAGATCTGCATCACAGAGAATCAGATGATGAGGCAAGTCTCCTGTATTCAGGGATAAGCTGCAGCTGTTGCTGCTGGGTATTTCTTGGCCTCTAAGTGAAGTTCAGGCACACTCGGGATCTGCAATCCGGCTCAGATTGGGGTCCTTGGAGTTGTATGAAGCTAACTGTGAAAAGCTGCAATTCTTTATAGATATATCATTCCTGCCCAAGTATGTCTCAGAGTGACCAATCAGCCACTGAAGCTTATATACACAGTACTCGCATGTAGTTTTCAATATTGCTACCTTCATTCTCATTCTGTTTTCTTCACCTTTGACTCACCGGAAGCAGTGCCCACAGAGTTTCATCTTTCGAGACTCTTCACATTGAGGTGCAGGCATCTGATCCTATTCAGTCTTTGTTGATATAGGAATTTTTACTTGTTGGTATGCAAATGCAGTGACAAAAATGCCTTGAACTTTGATGATCATGTCAACTGTTCTTGGAAGGATTGTAGGCACCGCACACCAAATTATAAATGCTCAGCAACTCTGCAGGTGGTCAGAAACTCCCCCTCACCCTATGTTCTGCACTGAATGACAGAGGCCTAGTTCTGAAGACTTGTAGTACAGGTTTAGCTGGATTCTGACTAAAGAATGTTTGGGCTACCAAAACCAGTATTTTAAAATGGATTATGTGAACTGATTTCCATCAAGACAGAGTTCAAAGTGAGAGATTCATGAAAGCTGCAGTTAAGGAAAGGCAGCTTCGAAGATTGAAATTAACTGTCAGAGTTTGGTGAGCCTGCAATTCTACCTGTTGTATCCAGTATAACTATTTTGACCACTGTGCACCTCAAGTCCCCAGCATTTCCATGCAATGATTTGTCTACCCGCTGCAAGATGATGTCTCACCCTTCATTCATGTTGCTGTATAAACCTTTCAACCTCAACATTGATTTTAAGTCAACATTGTTGCAGTGAGACTCAAAATAAATGTGTGATCTAACGATGCGTGATTTACTCAATACTTGGGGCAAGATCTGAATGTGAGTAAGTATTTATGCTCCATTTGTTATCAATCTTGGCAATGATGAGTGCTTGAATCAATAAAATTACCTCTGAATCATCTATTGTACCTTACCATTCTTTCTCCATGGTTGCAACTCTCCTTTGTATACCAAATTCTCTTCCTCCTCTATTTACTGCAATATAGATGTTAAGGTTATTCTACAGACACAGCCCAGATGAACACATACAAGGGAGGTTATGCTTACAATATAGCTTTATAGACTGCTAACAGAGTCATAGCACTCTGATACAATAAAGTATCATGACAGTATATATATTCGTCTTGTGGATATACCACATATGGTGATTTTTATTTCTCTTCTCCCAATAACAACCTAAGTATTATCCATTGTAATTCCACTGTCACTTACAAGATCCCAAATCTATTAAGTACTGCAGATTCTCAATACAGCAACAATTCTACATCATGTGGTCTCCTGAAATGCGTGAATATTAATGCACAATTACTACGTTTGGAGGAGTCATATGCAGGGGCGAATGTTCTCATTCAGGTGTTCAGTGCTCAATTTGCCCAGCACCAATGGTTAGTTAATATTACAAACCATGTAAATGTTGTGAGCATCCTTCTGGTGCATCTGGTTCAGGTTTGCCTGATTGTATTCCATGTGCATTTGCTTAAACCAACCTCCAATTTGTGCATCCATACATAGTCATGTTGATAGGAGTGCAAACATTTGGCATTGGGAATTGATCTATTCCAGCAAACCTGACAAGATCTTAAATTGCAATACTGGACTGGCATCCTTGATATTGATATGAACCATTGCAGTTGTCGCTCCTGAACTCATCAAAGGAGCACCTCGAATTGCATACTCATTCATCTTGTGTAACTCCTTTGCCCAATTTGCTCGTTATTTTGTTGCACTTAATGTTATATTCACTGCTTATACACTCTCTGCTACATTTCATAACTTTCTATCTGTATTTCAGCAAGTGCAACCTATGTCCAGCAAGGTGAGGAATTACTATTCACAGAAGAATCAATAAGTACACCTTGAGAGAGTACTCACATTCAAGAGAATAGCGAATGTTGTTTATCTATTGAATGTAATTCTTCAGACAATCTCCCTTTGTGCATCCTATTGCCAATGAGTAAGGTCCTCGATCTTTGTAATGAAACAGTATGATCATACTGACCTGGAGATCAGTGATGAGAATAGTGAAAACGATGAAGTGTCCACCAATTCATCTGACATCAAAGACGACTATTGTAAATACCTTCAGGGGGCTCAACTTCTCGATGCGACATGCCAGGCGAACACAATATGAAATACCACAGTTTGACTACCAATGAAATGTTGTAGTGCCAATGCTGTCATTGAACACCCACTACTGCCATCTTGCAATGATCCAACTGGGGCACGGGCAACATCATTGGTCACACGTCCAAAGTCAACTTGCTACAACGTATTTTCTGACTCTGACCATACACTTCCCGTCTAGGTACTCCTGCTATCTATGGCTAGTTGTGAGCAGGATGTTACACGTCTCAAGGCAAGTGGAGATTCGAACGATCCACCATTCCAGATGGCTACTTCTGAGTCAATGACAAGATTCATGCAGGCAATCATATTCAGCAAGATTCAATGTCCAATAGTATCTGATGATAGGTACTTGATGATTGATGTAGCTTGGAAACTATTCATCAAATCTCCCAATTATCAGTAGGCATCAGTAGGTGCTTCTGTAGGTACATCATCTGTGTGTGACTTGCCCAGTGCACCTTCATTCACAATCAATCTGCAAACTAAAGCAGCTGTAAGTCTTGAATTCTGTTTAATGTTGCTCTCCCAGACTTACAATATTGACTACACCACAAAATGTTCCTAGTTGGTACTGAAGATTAGTAATATTCCAGGATGGTTGCCAGATGAGGCCCATTGAACCGTTACCCATAGATACCAGTCGCATTTGGGCTGTGATACTGGCCTTGGAATCCGTGTTAAGGAGCTTCTGTTTGATGCTCCCTATCTCTCAAAAGTTGCAGATAATCAGAAATCATTATTCACCTCAATGAAAGTTCTGGATTTAAGTTACCATCAATTGTTCTTCACTGCCAATAGCTTGGGGAGCTAGCCTACTATATCCCCGGACTTTCAACCTCTCACTCCACAGGTTTCAGTGGTGCCAGCCGCAGCTATTTATTGAGCACTGTTTGAATATACTAGTGGATTGAAGACCACGGTTACAGTTTTGCAATATGAATATTGAGGTACATTTGGCTTATACTCTGTAATATATTTAACTCCGGAAGCCACAGCACTCATCAATCACACATTAGTGTGCTGCTTGATGCCCCACCCTGCAGCAGAACTCTGGTAGAAGCAGTGCACTTCAATCCCCATCCGCTCCCCTCATCTGAGATTGACACTTTTCAGTGTGAATCGGCACTCGATTTCTCCTCCGTTGGCACTCTTCCTCTGGGATAGACACTCTTCAATACTCTCTATATTGATAGATGCTCCTCTGCTTCATTCTATGTTCCATACCCCCCCCCCTTTCCACAGTCCTCAGCTTGGATGGGCGCTCCTCAATCACCACCAGCATTTGTCAGTCGGGTTTGTTATTTCTAAATGTCATTCCATGAACTGTACGGCCTATTTTTGGTGCTCTGCGGTGGGAATATGCACACCTCAATCCCCAGCAGTGCTTCTCTTCCTGGATTCGTGCTGCTGTATGTCATTCTGTGCTCTATACCCCACCATTCAGCACACTCCCAGTAGTATGGGCATTCCTCTGTGATAATAGGCACTCCTCAATCCCTGTCGGTACTTCTCAGCCTAGATTAGCACTCTTCTTTTATCTTCTGCACCCCTCCAACACCTTCTGTGTACTCCATTTTTCCACACAGCACTCCCCATCCAGTACTCATCTTTATCTGGCAACAGCTCCCCTTTTTCATATATATATATCAGATTGCCTTGCAAATCGCCATTTCGATTTGCAGCTAGCTAACATTGCATTGTACCTTTGATTGAAATCACAAATTGAGCCCAATAACATTGGAATTCAATTTCATCCAATTGCCAGGTTCAATTAATGACTAAATACCAGGAATGCCTCCAGCATCTTTGGGCTGTTCATAAATTGTGTGTTCCTGCGTTTGTCGGTCGTGATGAGATGGATGATGTATTGGATAGTCTTGACACCATGTTTGGTTGATATAATTTGATTGCTTAGACGGGATACTATTTCAGTGTATCTGCATTGATGTTTGAATCACTTGCCATTTTCTTTGATTCCATAATGTAGTAAGTCAAATAAAATAATATTGAAGATGATGATTGCTAGTATAAGCATAATTTAGAAGTGATATTGAACAATCATCCATGCATCATGTTTGCCAGTGAGGGTAATCTATTGTTTGTTTACATCTGGAGAGTGTGAGATAATGGCTGCAGTCCTCCCAAAGAATTTCCATATGAATTGAAACATCTTTCAAACTTTTTTAGCCTTTCTTCATTGGTTCGGCGACACTCCCTAATTACCGCATTGTCGTCTCCAGTGCTTAGACATAATCCACACCTCATTACAATCACTGCAATAGAACTACTGTAGCATGAATCACCGCTCCAAGTTACTTTGAAGCGCAGCCGGAATGCCCACCTTGGGTCTAACTCTTGGCTGCACAATCCACTTTTAAGTGTACACTCCACTGCCTCTCACACATGCCTGGAGGCTTCCAGTGACTACAATACATTGTTCTGATGCAAGTACAAATATGTTGAGATATATCAGTCTGAAGATACTACTATTCAAGAATATCAGCTGCTAGGTAATATGGCATTATGTAATAACAGTTCTAAGGGCAAAATAAAGACTGGTATAACAAATATCACTTTTACTCAAAAGAATTCCCATAATTTTCCTGAGTAGTTGACATTGTTACACACCCAGCAGACAGGGACACAGTGTATTGAAATATAGAAGACTAACAAATGAAAAAATGTATATTCTGGCCTTTGACCAGGCTCAGTTGAAATTGAATAAGAGTTTAGTTCACATATAGTTATGTCAATATAACAGTAAATTGGAAAGAGAGCAGTATCTCAAATCGTGCATAAGCATCATTATAATAATTAAGAAAACAACGTGGTAATTGGTAATAGGAATAAAATAGATTATTCAGAAAGAGATTGAAAGTTGACCAGCTGATGAGAGTTTGGGTGACAATGTCAGCTCTGCTGGATTTATCCCAGAGATTGCACCAAGAAAATTAGATCAAACACATTCAATTTTAGACATCTATAGGCCATAATGCCGAACAAATTGGTAAATATTGGCCGGCTCATCACTTTATATGTGGTCTCTTGGATGAATCTATATATGATTTGAACTAGCCAATCACAACCAATAGAAATCCAAACCAAACAGGGTATATAATAACATACCATTTTAGCAGGTACAAACCTAATCAACATTCAGATATGGAACCGCAGCATGGCTTACAGGTTGGTCAATTCCAGAGGGTAAATACACAATCGCCGAGACTATAAGTATACCACCTGTTATTTCTGACAGAGTTATTTCAACTGTAAATACATGGATTTAGCCTGATGGGCAGTATACCAATGAAATTTTGGTGTGGCATTTCAAATCGTAGTACTTCCAAAGTAGATCACTCTTAATTGGTATTGCTATTTACTCTTCTGTGAAAGGAAGTTTTGTATGTATCGAACCGGCTAGGTCTTAGTCATGGATATCATATTCTACAAAGTATACCGGATTCAGATGTACTAGCATTTGTATGGATGATACATCAGTACAAGCTATCCCCCACAATGACCAGAATGTTTAGGTATTGGAATGAATACTTTAAGAGTATATACAGTATACAGAAAGTATATATGTGTAAATCATGTATTTTTGATTTCCTCCTAGTTGTATAATTAGTAATATACAATTGGATTACACTGCAGACCATACTCAAAGCCACATATATATACATATATACTAATATACAGTTATTTAATACTATCTACCAAATTACTTGTTGAGCTGATTGAGAGTATAATTATCACTATGCCTAGGACAGTGATATAACATGCCAGTTTGGTGGTTAGTGCCATTAGTGATTGATTAATCTTATATCAATGTAACATGACCTGTGACAATACACAATACATACACCTTCATATAGGGATGTACACCCTTTACTGCTCTAGTATCTGCCTCATTTCAACTTGTTATGAGCTCATACATTTAGCAGGGAAATGACAATCAACAAGTCAACCTTGTAATGGAGAAACATCTCCACAAGCTAAGTTATCACCTGTCATCCCACCTGCTTCCAATGGGGGCTACAGGACATCTCCAATAGAGCTTGTAGTACTACAGTGACTTTTAATGTCACTTGAAGATCAGGATCATGCAAGATGAATTGAACTACAATCACTCTCACCACAGTCCATGGCACAAGCTATACACAATGGGCAAATGCAATTTCCTGAGTTTTCAAGCCAAAAGCAACATATGAAATCATCTCACAATACGATGACAATTCTGCAGAGGCAGCTGCAAAATTGACCAACACTGATCAGACCACATTTGAAGGCTAGATGAATCACCATGGTGTTACCAGATCAATAATCCTGCTGGGGATGGAGGCATGGATCATAGTGGAATACACAGTTGTTGACATTGTGAAGACACTTTGGGAACAGCCCACATCAGCTAATGGGACAAAGTTAGAGCACAACATTTTCAGGATTAGGGGAGACCTTTGGAGCATCCAGCACCACGACAGAGGTGATATCAATCGCGACATGTTGCAAATCAATCAGAAGGTCATGGAGCAAAATCCCTGAGCGGGGCCATCAAGGACGGACACTGCTGTTGCCAATACAGATAGTACAAAGTCAATTGCCATGATGCCTGAGCAAAGCATATCAACAATCTCCTGTGCAGGATCCCAAAGGACAGCAAAGTGGAAAGTCTTCCTGGAGATCATGATGGACAAAAATACCATGATGAATGACATGCCAACTGAGATGGTCATCAAGCTAATTGAAAAGGTAGTCTACACCAACAAAGAAAAAAAATTCATTACAGAATCTCTGCACTTTGTACAGGATGATGGCAAAGGTCCAAAGAGTGATAATGGCAATAATATGGGAGCAAATGATAGTAAGAGAAGGATCAGCAGAAATGCAATTTTTTCAAAAAGATAGGTCACATTTCCAATAAGTGCATAAACATGCTCTGCGGAGATCTTTCCAATACCACTAATCCTGCTGAGAAATGAGTATCTGAGAATGCTTGAACTGTGGCCACTTCCATCGAGAACTATTGGCTCATGTCTAGCCACACTACTTTATCAAGTGATGGGTGTACTAATTGCCAATATATTACCCACATCTCCACCCATTCGTCAATATTCAAAATTTACACCTGATAACCTGTGAATAGGAACATGGGGAAGGGTTACAATGGGCTCATGTTGATTGCATCTGGATATGAACATGTGAGGGCAATTTGCCAAATGGCGCATGGAATGACAGAAACGATTATGCTTCAAGAGGTACTGGATTTGCTTGGATTAGTCACCCTCTTCTGACAGTTACAGATACTGGGCAATGACATTCCTGTGTAACTGTTGAATGACTATAGTCTCAACTACTACAATTGTGATACCATAACAATAGCTCCTGTATCTCAATTCAGTGGCTGATTCATTATGGATCTAATACCAGAATCGTCCCAAATTCAATAATATCAACAATGACTGCTGCAGATGGACACTTACAAAGACTTGGCATGCACTTCAGCACAATACAGCAAAGCAGATGTTATAGAATCATCGCCTGGTACTTGTCAGTCACTAGATATTGGATATCATGCCAATAATTACAGATACACCAAGATTGTCCAGATAGGGCAATTGTAAGATGAACATTAAGTGGAATTGAACAAGACAACCATTCACTCAGATTATGACTTCTGGTGACTCAGAGACTAAACAGCATTTGCACTGCGACATATGTAATCCCCTGGAATCGGCCATCAGAGGAGGTCGATATATGAAGCGCTTTATCCATTACCTTATTAGGCACAGCTTCAATTACATTTGAAAGTGAATATATCAAGCCCTGGAGATAATCAATGAATCGAAGGCTCATTGAGTGAACAAGTTGGGAAAACAAAAAAGGGATTTCATACAGATGCAGGTGGCAGGTATACATCCAAGAAGTTCACACAATACCTGAAACCGGAGGGTATACTAAAGGAAATATCTATGCCATGTATGTCTCTATCTAATGGAGGTGTCAAACGGACATAATTCACAATCCTGGAACCGGGAAGTGGCATGCTGGATAATACTGGATGATCGAAAACATACTGGGCATTTGTCATCTGAGTGGCGGTCCATCCCAAGAACTGCAATCGCACGTGCTTGGATGCTGGAATAACCTTATACCAGGCATTGCATTGGATGAATCAATTGTTAAAGCATCTCCGTATCATTGATTACTTTGCATCTATGTACAGTCCCAATGAGAACCAGATGAGGCTGGATTATCGAGCCACTTCTGGCATATTCATTGGGTGTAGCTTGTCAACTTAGCCGTACTTGGTAAACAACCCACTCCCCAAGCCACATCACCGCTTCAGAGATGAGGTATTCACAGAAGGAATGAAATTGACAGCACCTCATGCTTCAGATGAAGAGATTTCAAATACGCATGTTTATAGAGATGATATCCAGCAACACAAGTCAACAGAAAATGAGCTGACCAGTGATGAAAGTTCCAAATGTCAAAGGGGGCAGTTGTTGGATGGAAATTCACCACTGGTGCCTCCTAAGTGACAGAAGAAGTCACGAGAATTGGCAGGCCTTGAGACATCAGTTGTAGATACATGGAAGCCACCGGCTGAACAAAGTCATCAGAACTGCACTGGCAATGATAAGTTGGCAGAGACTGCACAACTGGGTCTCAAAGATGAGGATTTGAAGGATATCATTTGCTGCTACACAGCAGCTGTGAACTCCAATCATCATAAGATTGGAATCAACATTCCACAGTCTTGCTCAGTGGCAACAAAGTCACTACATATTCAGAACAAACATACAACGATGAATGCAGAGTGTGGTGCAAGTGGTCAGCATCATGTCTTCAGAGAGTTCATGGAGGTTCCTAAACAGAGAAACACTTTGCAACTAGATGGCATATTCGAGATCAAGTGCAATGGTGCAGGGTACCATGAAGTCGGGTATCACATATGAGTGGGAGCTCAGCGGGGCCGCCAGAACAGCACTGGGAGGGAGGATTTGGCCGGCGGCAGCACTGTTCTCCCGATGTTGAGCCAGGGCTTGGAGCTTGAGCTCTCTGATTTCGAAGCAGAGAATGCAATGCTGAAAGGTGATTACTCACAGCAGGTAGTTGAGAATGTGACTGGAGGTGTTCCAAACTTCCTTGAGGTTCGTATTATGTGCTTGTTCATGGCGCTTGGAAGAATACTGTTGCAAGGCTCCGTATCGACGAATCTGTTCGATCCAATGCAACATCAAGTGGATCTCTGGAGTGTTGCAGTGATCATGAAACTCCTTGGAAATATCTATCTCGTGGCTGATGTAATCCCGCCAGGCGTTCATTTTGCACCGCATCTTGGATGGCGTCCAAGTTGCAGTATTTGTTTCCTTGTCTACCTTTCGCTGCTTTAGGCGTTACATTCTCAGCGCACTGGCTTTGGCCTTCGCCAGGTGCCTGGCTCAGCCGAGTGAGGAAATATCTTTGACAGTGTGAAATTGACCCAAGGTGTCCTCAATGTAGCTCAATGCTGCATCATGCTGAGATGTATATCGAGCAGACATATAGAATTCAAACAAAGCCTATGTGCACTCTATTGCGCAGTTGAATATGGGACGCTGAGCGGGGCTTCCACCTCGCAGAGACTGGGTTACAACTCCAAGCTGGTACCGGCTCATTTCCTTCATCTCCTTCCGCTGATCCACATCCACATCCGAGGTGTTTCCGGCTGCCTCGGCTTCTCAAAGAGTTGGCACCACTGGGCGAGGTTTTTGCGGAGTCCCAAGCCACAAAAACTACAGCCCACTGTCGGGATGAGTCTCCGCAGTACATGGTCATGGGCAACGCTCTGGGGTTTACGGCCAATGGGCCGTGGCCGGAGGTTGTGCACGTGGGGTACGCTCACGCATCTCCTGGCCTTGCTGTGGTAGCATGATTGGCTGATCGTCTACCACGGTATCTACATCGTCAGCCGAGGTATTGACCAGCTCTCCCTGGCCAATCATCCGATGTTCTTCACCATCATCCTCATCCTCATCCTGTTCGTCATCCTCATCCTCCTCCTCCTCCTCCTCATCCTGCTCCTCATCATTTGCCTCCTCTTCATCTTCCTGCTCCTTATCTTTCTCCCATTCATCTTCCTCCTCATCGTCACCATCCCTTTCCATAGCCACATTGCCGTCTAAATCAACGCCATACGGTGTGTCCATATCACCCTCAATGCACATATCCACATCGGAATCATGTTCTGAGTCATATTTGCCGTCCACCTGCTGGGTAGAGTTGGTATCATCATCTGATGAAATTGACAAGGCGGGCGATGATTCTGGCTCTACATATACCCTCTGTAGATAGGCCTCCATCTCCGAGTCTGCCTCATACATTTCCTTCTACAACTGCAAATCATTGGAACAAGAGATATCATCTCCCACCGGGGTTTGTATAACAATACTTTCCCCTTCACTGTTTCCCTTCCCCTTGCCCTTCCTTTTCTCCGTTCCCTTCCCCTATCCCTTCTTTTTCCCAGTCCCTATCTCCTTACCATACTTTGTTCCCTTCCCTTTCCTGGTCCCAGTCTCACCACCCTCCGTCTCCTCCTCACCCTCCCTGTCGTCATTGTCATTGCAATCGCCAGGCCGGGTCTTTCCACCGGTTGGCGCTCTGTGATCTACCCAGTTCTCATCATCATCATCCTTGTCGATCATCTCATCCCAATTCAGTGGTCTAATGGCCAGGAAGTTGCCTGGCTTGTACTGCAGGCATCTTGGCGGCTCAAGCTTTGCCCAGAGATCATTGCTATCGTACCAGGAGGAACCCTGGCCGGTGAATTTAACCTTCTCCAAGCTGGTTGTCTGGGGATTGGAGTGATCGATGTGATCCTGGAAGGCACTGAAGTGGTCCCAACTCCGATTGTCTATTTGGTTGCGGGTTTTGTCAAACATTTGCCCCATATATGACCGGAAGGCTGCCCACCAATGCCGAAAAGATGAACACCTGCTCCTGCGGTGCGGCGACCTTAGCTTGAATTCGGACAAGAGGCGAGTCATGACAGGATCAAGAAAGATTATATCATAAAAGAGGTCACATGCCCTCACATCCTTGATGCCACGAACATTGTATATCCGGATGAGTCTGTGGATGTGTTCTGAGATGAATCCCTTCATTCAGTCCCAATCCAGTGCCAGGCATTGATTTCTAATCGATGCCAGCATTATTGCCCTAGCAATTGCCTTCCACTTTCCTTTGCAGCTGCCATTTGGTGCCATCGCTGCGAGTTGAAAATGAATCTACATCCGAGGCATTAACATTATGATACAGTTGGATGTAGCGGAAGGAAGCCCAGATGGAATGTACAAAGTTGTATAGGTCATTGGGTGGGTTTTAGAATGAGAGACGGTGCTTCATGCAAGTCATGTGATGTCAACATAGTTCAGGATGTGGGTGGTGTGTTGAATACGGGAGGAAATACGAATGCAGGTGTAGCCGGGCTGAACGGATCTATATACTCAAGTTCCTGCGATTTCTTTGTTCAACTTGTTTTGTTTGTTAACAAACACAAACCTGCCCAGCATTCATCTTGCACAACCGCCAGGCACCTCATGGATGAGAAGCCTAGAGACAAGATTTAGTACTCGCGGAGAGGACCGTTTACGACACCGGGCATTAGTGTTGCATCACACACCATGTTCCTGGTTAGACCTTGTGCATCTTGGAGCAAACTGAGTAGTTCTCAGGTTGTCCCAACTGTGCAACCATCCAACAAAGGTACCAAAACGCCTAGCGGTGGAAAAAGCACATGCAACTGATGTCATCAGGTGAAGACTATGTCACTGTTCGCTTTGCAATGCTTTTTGCTCTGCGAAAGGGGGATTTCCACCAGGAAGCGGATAATATACACAATCGATGGTTCGAAGTATTGTGCCAAACACCAGTGCAATACTATGATGACCGCGCCAAGAAGGCATAAACACCTTTCAAGCGGTGCAAATAGACCTTCAGACATTGCTGTTACAATGAATATCAATGCTGAGTTTAATCTGATGGCAGTTAACCACATAATTGAATGCTTTTCAAGAGATCTCGTCCCCAAGTATTGTCATGGTTTAGAGTCTAGTGTGGTCTACACTGCGCCTCCCTTCTTGGTCGAATCCCTCCCTGGTAGCTTGATTAGGAGTCTACCACAACTTCCCTTGAATATACATGCACAGGAAATGATTCTTACATTCATAACGTCGAACATCTATATCTGACTATGACTGCCCAAAGCCCTCACCCTGACACGACTCCGGGCATATGAAATGATCGAAGATTTGCTAATCGTCAGAATCAACAGACGCCTGGGGCTTCGGGGAATTCTCAATGTACCCATTCTAAGAGACGCATTTCAGTACCGGCTGGCAAGAGGGATTCCTCTCAAGGAGGGAGTTCCGTAGCCTCTACCTTCCAAGTTCAGAACTCCACCCTCTCATCTTTGCTGAACAATACTCAGGTTGCAGATATCATTTAACACGTGACATCCACCCCGTCCGCTACACAGCGACGGTCAATATCTAGTCCAACTGCCATGCTGGGTTCAAGCAGTTGTAGCACACCAGCACCTGGAGGAACCTCACAGGCAGACTCAGAGCGTCACATTCAATCCAGCATGGCATTCGTCATTGCTAGCACTCCGACTCATCCCAGCGGTCTTGATAACCTGCCTACCCCCATCCCTGATCCAGAAGCCTGCCGAATCATTACAAATCCGCTGCGAACATGAGCTACAGAAAGGAATCCCAGCCAGAGGCAGTGGTAATTGCAACCGCAGGCAGTGTCTACACCTCACTCGATGGTCTCCGGCAGTTGCAGCATCCATCAATTGGGACACTCAGACCTCACACGTCATGTATTTGAAATGGGCAGACTCCGGGAGCTGTACATGTGGAATAGACGGCCGTTTATGAGTGCAATCGACTTGGAGACTGCAAGTTATGCAACGTGACTTGTTGCGAAAGCATCAGCTCAAGCCCCACACTGGCAGACTATAGAGACGTACTGGAACACTGCTATGCAGGAAACCAACATTGGTCCTTAGCATTCGAGGTACGCACAAGGGAGATCTTGAAACAGATATGCTGAAGCAATGGCCCACGTTGAATAGTACACACTCAAACCAGTACCAGGTTCGAGCACAAGTGAATATAGTTAAATCCCATTTCATTCAATCAGCCGGGGACACAATAGCAGAGCTTTATGATCTCCACCGCTTTGATGCTGATGCAGAGAGTTTGGAATTCATTGATTCCCTTCTGGCAGACAATGCGTATCTTTTTCCTGTACCAGGGCATGTGGAAGGTGGTGTACGTGGTCTAAATCCAACGCAGAGAGAGTCGAAAGCTGCTTACAAATGGCCAGCATCCACTGTACTTCCTGGCAGAAGCATTCCACGGTTCATCTACATCAAATTCTAACATTGGGAGAATAAACACGGTAAGTATGCTGATGGATTCTATAATTCCATGATTGACCACAAGGACAGTCATATATGATCGCCACTTATCATGTGCACCTGCACCGCGTTGCGCCATGTTCTCCTGGAGTGGCAAAAGATCAAAGGTGTTCATCCGAAAGCTTCCAAGTCAAAGCTGAAAGTGGACAGACCTGATTGCTTGAAAAACTTCAACTACATGGATGACTGTGCTTAGAATGCATCCCGCTGTGCTGCCACGCATCGCAAGTTGCTAACCTCGCCTGGCATTGCAGACATGGAGTTCATTCTTGATGAATACCTCGAACACACTAGCAGAGAGCTACCAACTGAGGGTGTCCAGAACACTCCTGCTACAGTCAAGCGTCAGATCCAACAGGCAGAGAACCAAACACCTGCCATGTTCATCAGTGTGGAACCATCACATGCGGACAATGCAATTCTTCTTGACTATTTGACCTCCGAAGTGGCGCTTGATGAGCCTGCGGTCGGAAGTACTGATCCAAACAACCAGATGTAAAACAAGTGCACGCATGATGAACTGCATTTCGGGATGCCAGGGGGCAGCGGGGATTGCGAAGATGAAAGTGACGAAAGCAACGAGCGCAATCCTATCCCCACCGCCATCAGGCAATGACAGGCCGCAACTGAACCCTAGAGGTTTGACCTGGGATCCAGTGATGTCGACGGGTATGAGGGCGAGGATGGCGACGCACTGGAAGCGGATGCGGAGGAAGAAGCATCACAAGCCGATGATGAATCAACCCAGAATGTGGAGGACTGAGGGCATAGAAGGTTTGACCTGGGAACCAGTGATGTTGATGGGTATAAGGGCGAGAATGGTGACGATGCTACTGTGGCTACGGAGGACAAACCATCGCAAGCCGATGATGGCTCAACGCAGAATGTGAAAGACTGAGGGCATAGTACTAGAGAGTTTGACGAGTGGACAGTTTATTTCAGACCGGTAAAATACGATAATGGTGAAGCCAATGCAACAGCAAGCAATCTATCTGAAGCGAAGACTGTATTGTAATATCTGACAACATCTCAAAGCTAAACATAAATGGGGGGAGTGCGGCATGCGATAGGAGGCAATAGCGGAGAGGTTCAATGTGGCACTCGGCGGAAAAAGGCATAATCATTGCCAGGAACTGTGTAGACGGGTACAGCATAACTGCAACCCCTGCGAAGAGTGTAACACTGGTGTCGTTCTGATAGTGAATATACGTCACCACATTCCAGCCGCAAAGTAATGGAGGTACATATGCAACATGACCTGTCGCCTAGGCTACAGGGGGCGTGTGATTTTCCATCAGAGGGTACGAGGTTCTGTCAGAGCCGTCAGAGCTGTCCGCAACACCAGGGTGTTTCTGAGACAATCTAGGGTTGTTGCTGATGCTTATGGTAGTACAAAGACTAATTCTAAAATTTATTCAATATACTATGTCTGAGTATGTTAGAATCATAATCACCAATCTACTGGCATAATGCATCCTGTTCTCTGATAGTGGTTGTTTGAATATCTGTTCTAGATTTTGGGTGTTGAACTTACCTGTGATCTAGGAGAGCAATTCTCATATAATTTTTCCATTGACTTCATGTATATGAGTTTGCCTTAAACAATTATTATGTGCCGATACAGGGTACAAAAATGGCTCTTTCTGACAACACTTGAGACACCCAAGATAGACTCCAAATGTATATTGGAATTTATTGTTAGTGATTACAAGGTTACAAACTTTAGCCAAGTCAATAGAGTATCAGTTTTAAAGTACAATATATGACAATATTTCTACAATATAGTCCTGACCAGAATATCAGTCTGTGTACAGAAGTATGTGTCATATGTAATTGACTCTGGTACTTGAACAATCAGTATTTTTTACATTTCAGAAAGATTTCCAATCCACAATATTTGTTGTAAAACAATCATGGGAACTGATTTACCCAAATAACTGTAAAGGAATGGTAATCAGGAGTATCATGGGATATCTGAAAGGTGGTACAAACTAATTGATAGTGTTCTGAAGGTTCCAAATACACATATCCTCGAGATAAATTTCAAACTCAATGGAGTGGATAGTTATTTTGTATTGAATATATGTTGGCTTATTTAGGTAGATGCTACCAACCACTCGGGGCAGACGATTGGTAACATGCTGATGATGATTTTTACTACCGAATATTACTTCTGTTATATCATAAGAAAGATGTACAAGCTACCTCACACAGTATTACTGAGTGATATTGCATATTTCATTTGCTTCTTCTTCTGCAGCAGTTGTCATTTAACTAGTGTATTGGTGAATTTTCTTGTTGGACTGCTTGCCATAGATGCTATTTCTTACAATAGTTATATTTTTTTAACATGGGAATGTCTAGCAGAACAGCTTACATTGAACTGTTTTCCAATAATTGATTTAGCAATTTACTCACATTTTTGTCTACTGTCAATCATCATCTAATAATAGTATAAAATTCAAAGCACTCTATTTTGGTAAATCTGATATTGTGGATATTTTTCAATGTAACCTTTCCTACCACTTACACAACAACATCCTTTGTTGAATAAATTTCCATTTTTTTAATAATTTAATGAATAAGATTGTATTGTCAACAGATTACAGAATTTGGTCCTAATAGACTTCCAAAGTTTCAATTTTCAAAATACAATCTTCTCACTCTGAAAATGTCCCAGTCTGTTATCAATCTCATTGGAAAGTAGAATATAGTAGTTTCTTAGCTAATAAGTGGATAGAATCTGCACAATATCACTATAGTATCAAGTACTATTGTATTAGATACTGGTTTTGTCAAATGTTATATAACATATTTTGAATCATTCAGAAATAAAGATCAATTTGTAGAGAGAGATTATGTCATATGCCAAATGAATTCACCATCACAGACACCACATATCAATTAGTCAATGTTTGACAAAATGGTGCGAGAGCCCAATAGTTTTGATTATGATAATCGACTTTATAATTAATCTTTGATATATCCAGTTTTCAAGTATTTAAGAAACCAGTTCAGTAAGTTCTAAACTAATTGCTAAAGCAGCTGATACTATCCATCAGATTGTCATAGATGAGGGATACTACAGTAAAGGTGATATCAGAATATGTTACACCTTTTATTCACACCAAGAAGACACAGTGTATTATTATTAGGTTTCACTAGCAGCTACAAGTAAATATCTTGATCCTTCAGTTACCAAATTATCAACTAATGGCATTGTTCATTGCGATATATTGTAGAGAATGCCATATTAGAAATAAGCTACATTCATGTAAGGTAATGATGAGGTAATTACAATAATTTGCAAAACTAACCGCTAATAGAGTATAACTTATTTGATAGACTCCATTGACAGATTCCCATTGTATACAACAAATTGCAATACCAACATGTCTTGGCCAGAACAAGGTATTGCTCACAGTGAATACAATGTTTGTTATTACTATATTCTTCATTTACAGTGTAGGCGATTAGTTTTATAAGAATGCAGATATATGTGTGTTGTGTGGTGACGAATTACCTAGATGGTTTCTTGCGATTCACTCACTGTTGTTTAACTATCATTAACTTCTCTTTATCTCAAATATCAAGTGGAAAATTAGTCTGTATTGTTTCTTGTATCAGTCTTAAGATTAGTGTTGGTATTGGTATTGGTAGTGGTATTTATATTAATCTTGACATCCAAGGTCCATTTCCATATGTATTATCAAACTGCTTCAGCTGAATTGTCCTATTCAACTCAAACGGTATAGTGTATCAACTTCTGTGTAGTTTCAAATCAATCTTATGCTTCTGACATATCATGTTCTTATCATTTATTATTGTAGATCATTTCAATTCACTCAAATAATTCAGAGTTATTATTGCAAAAATATAGATATCAAGATATAATGATATATATCATTCAGTTAGCAAATTGCTACCCCTTTCCATTGACTTGTTATTTAATCACTATATTGTTGAATTTGTCTATGCTGTATCACTCAACTACACTTGAGACTTATAAAGATAGGAAAAAGGATGTATCATCCAAAAGCCATGCAAATTGTAATAGCTGATAGATGAGGATATCATTGTGTTACTGTTAAGTTCTAAGTTGCAAAGTATATAAAATCTATTCTTGAAGACTAGTGAGCATGTAAATTCAACAGAAGCTACCTAGCTAATATTCACCAAACGTACTCTCTACACCAATCAACTATGCCCAGGCCATTACAGTATACAAAGATTAAGCAACGCAAACCGGGCTCAACAAGCAAAGTAAGGTTATCAAAGGGTAATGAGGGTAACTATTGATTCAACACAGCGAAAATAATACATAGCTCAGTAATTTTCCAGGCCAAGTACCTGAGGCCAGGCAAAGTACATACTGTTAGATGGGGTCAGTAATACTTGAAATGAAGTACCCAAACTCTGAAGTTTTCACTCTTCCTTCCAATTTAGTTTGTCAATTTTAGGCTGATCACAATATACACTATATATGCCATGACTATACATGTGTGTAAGGTTATCTCTTTGTTACTGATTTATGATATTTTGAATATTATTGTATTGTATGAATAACCATCTAAAAGAGTACTGTAAATAGAACAGTATGCACAACAGTATATAGAATATTGCAGTCATTGTACATTCAATAGATAAGGGTAGACGTATTGTTTGTTATATTCATATCATGTCTAGAACACTTTGTGATCCAACCTAAACATTGTAGACTTATTTAGAATAGGAATATTGTAGATTTAAACTGTGATACTTCATGCAATTGGAAATATACCACAGGCCAACCAATGAGAATACTCTATAGTAAGTTCATGTCGATAACACCAATGACTGTTGTATATATATCAATGTAGGTGCTATTGGTATGCAGCTACAATCATGTCTTCTCTTTCGTTAACAAGTAATATGTATCAAATTTAGTGTTAGCAGCAGGTCGGGGTTTGACCAGCAAAAACGGGTCGTTTTGGTTCCAGACCTGTCCTGAAACCTGACCCGGTGAGTCTTGGCAGGCCAAACTCGGACCCGTACCCATCAACCCGTTGGTTTTGCCGGATTTGGCTAGACCCTTGGCATCCAATGTCCCGTTCTGCATTTCGGGTTTTGCTATTTATGGTCGCATTCAGATATCCTACTGTTAATTGCAAAATATTGACTTTGGTATATCACTGACTATTTGAGATGTATTGACTGCCTTTATACTCGAAAAGAGGAAAGACGCCCTTGCGGCCCAATTCTAAAACTGAGCGTCAACAGAGCGTCAACGATTTTCGGTCTTGTATGTCAAGTAATTGAAATGTGATTTGGTCATTGCTATGCATAATCGACATACTGGCTGCCTTTATTGCAAAGAAAGAAAGCTGCACGCTCCTGGCCCCATTTTGAAAATGAGCATCAACGGAGCGTCAACAATATTTCGCGTTTCATCATGGGCAATCAAAGTGTGATATGGCCGTTATTGTCTGAATACAATGTTTTGACCGTTTCTATAGGCTAAATCGCTCATTAACCCGTGGTAGCAGCATTGTAAATGAAATGAGTTGTGACTGCCTGGGAGGCTGTCGCGCGAATATTTCTTGCTTATCTGCCTATCATGGCTGCCAATTCCTCGTGTATAGATGTCTGCAATCAAGAGCCATTTAGATTACCCGAGATGCAAGACCAAAAAGCATTGACGCTCGGTTGACGCTAATTTTCAAGATGGGGCAGGGAGCGTTTTGCGTTTTCTTTTCCTTATAAAGGATGCCAAAACTTCCATTATGTATATTAACTACCAAATTGCGTTTTTATTACCTGACTTACAGCACCAAAAATCGTTGACGCTCCGTTGACGCTCATTTTGCCATGGGCATATCCACAATATACCATCATTTCATTTGGCGGAATATATCATTAACAATATTTTGACAGCCTTTCTGTCTTCTTCAGGTACTATCTTCTTTATCACTTCATTGTTCTTTAATAATACATATAAATAGATCCTTTAAAACATGCTATAAAGTGCCCAGCAATTGTAGATTATACTACACTCAAAAATGACATTCCTTATGATCCATGTTCATTTTCACTGGCAGTTTCACTCAATTGGCTGCTGTTGTCTGCAAAATGGATGTTAGCTGTATTACCATGCAGCAGATAGTGCACTAACCAGTGGATGTTCCTTCATCATTCCACAAATCTGGAATAAAATCTCCATGGTGCTCGCTATCCTTGGCATATGTATCATGATTGAAAAATTGCGCGCCGGGACGGGGAACATGTTTATATTCATATCTGGCAGGCAGATTTGGGATTTGGGAACTTTGAGCTTGAGTATTGTCACCGGATGGCAAAGGTGGCGTTCCGGGTGGAGGTGGCGTTAGTTCTGGTGTCGGCTGTTTGCGTTGGAGTTGAAGAGGTGTGCCTGTGCCTTTGCGCCTCCTGCGTGTCTGTTGATTCTTTCCGGTGCCATTTTGTCAAGGAAGGCAGCCATCAGTTTGATGTTCATAAACCATCGCCGGGTGTCGTTCTATCGCAGCTTTCACCGTTCTATGCCCAGAAAACTCAACACCCTGCTTCTTCTCTTCCCAGACTTCTGCGCGAGGTGTCTTGATCAGGTGTTGTGTTTCCTCTATTGCGGCGCGCAGAAACCCTCCTTTGGCAGTTTTTGCCATATTCAAGGTGAGGCGCATGTCTGACTGTTCTAGCTGTACCCAACCTCCTTGCCTTGCCATAGCAGCAGACATGTTGAAAACCTACAAGATATTAGTTGCTGCTTCTGAAAGTGAGAATCGGCGATTACCTCTACCATATACGCATCCGCAGCCTCCTCTAAGGTGTTTAAAACCTTTTTTGTCCATTCCCGGGGACGCTTATCACCAGGTTTGTACGCGAAAATGCCAGAGCTGACAACATCATGATGTTCAATATCCCGTACTGTGTGGACAAACGGCTTCGTCGACCATGCGGGTTTCCCATTACGGGTAGCGAGATATTGGTCAAGTAGCTCCCTTCGTATACCAGCTGTTCATTATTCCAGCAATTGATGGCTGTATACCATGATATGGACATACTCACATCCAATTGAGTGCTGCATCTTGTTTGTGCTGCTTCCGATTTTACGGACAATATTTAAATCTGCATCCTGGGTTATGTTTTTGGTGGCTGCATTCGCAGCTTGGCGGTGGACTAACTGGTGTCTGCATTGTTGCGGTGTACCTTCTACTGACGCAGTGAATGAAGCGCCTGTCGTTTCGCTCGATTCAGATCCACTCTCGCCTGTCTGAGGTGTTTGTGTAGCCGTGACTTGCTGGTGTGGAAAAGGAAAGGAAGATGATAACCAAAAGAAGTGGGTAGTTCTGAGGAATATATAGTTAGCTTCAAGTCAAAATAGACTGACCGACCGCCAACTTGGACATTCTACTCATGATGAATCCGCCTGCATATAGCTGCAGGTTGCAGGGGTATCCAACAGTCCCGTGATTTGCAGAGAGTCGGTCCGATATTGTATGTTTGCTTACAGCGATAAATTGAAGTTCACGACAGCCGAAATCTCATTAATGTTACATATATACAGGATATTCTTCGACGGATAGGAGGTCTGGTGATGTTTGTCTCAAGAGATCCCCTGGATCGTAAATGAAATTGACACTAAAAATCGAGTCATCTTGTACAGTTAACATGACTATTCCCAATTTCGTGACGGTCAAAGCACAGAATTTGCTTTGTTCAAGTTGATCACGTGTACCAACCTTGACATAAAAGATGCAGCTTGCCTCCATATGGTCCATATTTGCAACATCGGACATCTCTCCCAATAACAGTCAACACGAAATACAATGGTCAATGCTCCAAAGAAAAACCATTATCCTCACGCGGCGGGCAAATATGGCAAATCGACGAAGCATTCCCCACAACGACGTCATCAAGCAAATGAAGGGAAGAGTGGGTTGGCGGCAGAAAGGGTCCGAGCCCTTGGAGCATTGCATAGCTTGCGATCCAGAAAGAAGCTCGCGGCGGAGATAAACCAAGAAATGCACTTTTTGAGCAATGAAGAGAAAGAGCAATGGATAGAGGATTATGTGGAGAGAGACACTGCAGTGGCAAGAAAGCGAGTTGAAGACGCAGAGACAGCAATTGAGCAGAAGCAAGAAGATATGAGCAATGTTGAACAGGCAGGATTGACCACCAGAGAGCCTGAAAAGACATTTGAAGAGATGCTGAATGCTATCGGAGACAGTCTGAGCAATCTTGCAAGTTCCGACAATGAGGAGGATGCAGACGATGAAGAAGGGAACGATGATACAGAGCAGGGCAAGCTGAGCGAAGATGACAAACCCAGCTGGGTGATGGGCACAATCTCCAAAACGGTACAACACCGCATGGAGAGGTTTTGGCAGAAGCAGATGAAGCTTGACCAATTGACACAACCGGGATAGGGGGACGCAGCCGACTACATCCGCGAAAGACATAAGCAGTATGGAACATCCAAATTGAAGGTTCCAGCGGTCTTCAAGTCCCAAACGGATCATGTTGCAGCGACACCTCCACCGACAACATTTGGAGAGCTATAGAGACTCTAGATATCCTCTCCGGAATATCGCAAATGCTACAATGTACTGCTCCACCAGGATGTAGCCATATGACGGTAGGCTCAGGGAATCCAAAGTCGCCGGACAGCATATCTTTGCTCCCACCCAGCGAGGAGTCTGATTCGTCACTGATTACGTAGGTGACGCCAGTTCAACCTGTAAGCGCCTACCACTGCATCTTTCCTCCCGAGCTAATCACCATACAGACAGCGGATTCGGATAAAGAAATGGTGACAGCTCCTGCATCTGCGGGGGAATAGATAGCTAAATTGAAATTTTTCACGATGTAGAGCTGTGGAAAGCAATTTGTGTTTCTATTTTGCTACATGTCAGCTTTCTATTGATTGCAGTGACCAAATTGTGAGACACAATAATTCATCTGTGCATGTGCAAGGGTCAAATGCAGTGTTCTAATGTGGTAAAGTCCAAATCACGCCACAAGACGACAAATGAGCTGGTTATCGTCTTTCCTGTTACTGATAAGTGCGAAAGCAAAAACTAAATTACTGATGAAATTTACAAACAACTTTTAAGTAAGTGATGTCATACAAGTCATGGATGGAGCGGTCAATGCGCAATACGAACCTGTATGCATGCCAACCGTCATGCTGCATTCATCCATGTATTCCAGTGCACAACTATCCGCTTAGCCCTGGTCCACATGGTCGAGATTTTGAAGATTGCTTATGGTAGGTCATGGAAATCGAGGAAAAGGAGCTGGATCAGGAATGGTGGGACAGTCAGGCGATATTAATCAAAAATTGGTGGCTAGGTCTGCATGCTGCTAATTGCCGGCAGAAAGCGCTGGAATGTGATACGGCTACGTCATTTATCGCTCATATCATGCATGAAGTATTGAATCAGATAGTGAGGGGCGACAAAACATCGGGATGCAAAATACAATACGTACAAAGGAAAGATTGGTTGTCAATACTTCCAATATACGCTTGGACTGCAATGATTGAGCATAGAATCACAGTTAGGCTGTATGTAATGTGAGCTTCAACGGAGTGTCAACGGAGCGTCAATGGAGCATCAATGGAGCGTCAATGGAATGTCAACAGAGCGTCAATGATTCATAGTCTTTCACATTCTGCAATCAAACGGCTACATTGTGACATCCTGACAAAGTGAATGTATTGGACGTTTTTCTGGTTAAAGGACAAGTGAAACGCTCGGTGCCATACCCTAGAAATGAGCGTCAACGGAGCGTCAACAACTTTTTGTCTTGCATCTTGGATAATCCAAATGCTGGGCAATTACTCTCACTCATTATCGGAGTATTGGCCGCCTTTCGAGGCAGATCAGCCAGGGACGACATTGCGACTATCTCCAAACAATGAGCGTCAACGGAGCGTCAACAAGTTTTGGTCTTGCATTTGGAATGATCCAGGGGCTGCGCAACGACATCTACCTACATTGCATGTATCGGCCACCTTTCAAAGCAAAAATGCTAGAGAGGACATTGCGACTATCTCCTAAAATTGAGCGTCAACAGAGTGTCAACAATTTTTGTTCCTGCATCTTGCATAATCAAAGGGCTGTGCGTCAGCTTTGATTCATAATAGAAGTAATGGCCACCTTGATAGCCAAAAATGCTAGCAACAATATCACTACTGCCTCCTAAAAATAAGCGTCAACAGAGCATCAACAGTTTTTGTGCTGGCGCAGTTACCTACACAGCAACATACTCCATTGTGTTGTGCCGAAATTGAATTATTAACGGTCAGTCTTTCCAATACGTCCTTGTATACTACTACACAACTATGCATGCAATGTCTCACAGGGCTTACTTCTTTGTTGCTTGTAGCTCTAGAGTCAATATTTAAGAACCAGCAATCTTCTCGACAACACCGTACCTATTGACATCCTTTCAATTCCAATCACCCAGCCATCCAATTCCTCCCGCCATGTCAGATTCACAATCTTTGAATATCTTGTTGCTAGAGGTAATGATATCTTCCAAAAATGAAGCTGTCTTTATTCGTGATTTGAATGACCTTACACTACAAATCATATTCGATGCTTGGTGGGCTTCTATGAATGTGGGCTCAAAGTGTCCCATTGCGTGGAAGAATTTTAGACATGCGCCTTCATGGTGGTTCTATTTGCAGTTCCGAATTGAGGAGACGGGCAGCCCTAGCATCATCTGTATCGTTTGTCATCAAGTTCTTCGCCATCCATCGCAACTTGGGACCAGCTTAATGGGCAAACACTGGCTGGCGAAAGAGCACATCGCGAAGTTCAACAATTTGACAGAGTCGGAGGTTACTGAATTGACTAGCTCAATGGTCGATGCAGCAGCACTGTCCATATTGAGGAGGCAAGGAAGTCATGGGATTACAATAGTAAGTTCGCAAGAGAAATTCATTGGTGACATTGACTTCTAACCTATATTGACTGTATTAACAGACAATACGCTCCAAACCAGCAGCTAAGGACTTTGTAACCGCTGAATTTCACCAAGACACTTGGAATCGCTACCTGATGTTAGGATTTATTTTGGCTCATATACCATGGAACGCTATATCAAACCTTCAGCTACGGTGGTCATATAACGTATTACGCAGCGAGCTGGTGCCCCCGTCAGCGAGCACCCTTAGCAACATTTGTCAGAGGGAATACTCACTGTCTGTGCATGCAATTAAGAATCAGTTGCCCACAAGAGATAAAGTTTGTTTAGTTTTGGACGGGTGGACTTCAACAAACCAATTAGCAATAATGTCGGTCATTGCATATTATATGGATCGCAATTGGGCAATGCAGGAAGTGCAACTCGGTTTCGATGAGGTCAATAGCCTCTTCTTTTTCTATTTCAACAGCTAATTCAGGATAATAGGTCAAGGGTCAACATACTGCAGCAAGGCTAGCCACACATTTGAAGGAAGTTCTAGATCGTTTTGAGCTTACTGACGGCCGCCTGCTTGGAATTACAACTGATAATGCCTCTTCAAATCACTAGATGACTCAGGAACTACAATCCACACTTCCGGCCTCAGGAATCGAGTGGCCTGCTTTGAGAAACCACATACCACGCATGGCGCATGTCATTTAGCTTGCTTTAGGTGCATTCATGAGCAGTCTTGGTGTCTAAGGCCGTACAAGGTCGTGGAAAGCACATGAGTGCGATCAGCAATTTGGAGAGAATGCAAGCACACGGTTTGGGAAGAGTCAAAGACTTCGAAAAGAGGGCAACGCTAGAATCAATATGGTGTCGGCTGTGAAACCAGGTTTGGCCAAGATAATTGAGAATGTACGTATTTCAAGATACTCTCAAAATTCTGAAATTGACCATCATACTGCAGTGAATGCTAGATGTGTTGGTTATGTTGACAGCTGGTTGTCGAAACGAGGTTATTGACTGTCAAAAAGCCAAAGTACGAATAGCAGTCCTTCCTATTATGGATGTGGAAACACGGTCCAATTTGACACTAGAGTTGTTTGAGCGAGCCTATGGACTACGGGAATTCACCCGCGAGTGGCTGAAGCATCCGAAATACAGCGATTACCGGTCACTCTACACAACAGAGGATGATTGAACAATTGTCAAGTACGTCATGGAAGTGATAATGCCATTCCGATTCTGGACTCTGTGGATGTTGAAAAGACATACGGTCACACTGTATAATTTTATCACCATCTATAATGACATGTTCGATCATATGATGGCATTTTGCGAGCTTTAGTTAAGAAGAAAACTCAGTGGAAGGAAGATGTATACTTCGCTGAGGAGTTTGCGCGACAAAAGCTGTCCAAATACTATGCTGAAGTCACTCCAACGACGGGTATGCTTCTTATTTCGGCACATATTCATGATCCGTTTCGCAAGTTGCGCTCGTTTAGGAAATGGGACACGGGAACTGATATCAATCCAGAGGACGAGACTTCTTATACTACCCGATACCAAGATGCATTTTTGAAGTATGTGGAGAACGAACACTTCTCCAAACACAGACAATTGTCGGTCACTAAACGTGAAAAACTTCAGAGCAATGACTTCATCCATTCTGCAATGCCTTCTCAATCTGGTCAATCATTATTTGATCCATATGATTTGTCCAGTGGCGATGAAGAAGACTTAAAGCCGAAAAATTTGGCCAAAACGACACCTGGACGGAGCAATCGCGCAGCATGCTTATTTACTGCCACCAGGCTCTATTTGAACTCGCTGCCTCAATCTCCAAAGAACTGGGGGCAAGTTAATCCGAATCTCGATGATTACCACTCCAACCTAATGAGGGTTTGCAGTACATTTTGGATCCCGGATATCGCGGAATGGTGGCAGCAGCAAGGGGAAACGCACTCAAAGTACGCCGATCTCTCCAATGTGGCATGCGACATATTCTCATTCAAGCTGCATGGTGTCGGAGTGGAGGCCAGTTTGTCCCTTGGACGAGATATCATCCGCTGCAGGCAGTCAAAAACCACAGGCAAGACCCTGCGGGAAAAGATTGTAGTAAGGCAGTATGCTCGCGCTAATAATGGGATATTGGCTGGCAATGACCCTGTATTGGATAGGTCAGAAACTGATAACAACTTGGAATTGAAGAGAGAGGCATTTAAATTGTCAGAAAGATCACCGTTGCCACCAGCTTTGTCTGCAAAGAAACTCGCTGGAGGACGAACTCAAGTATTGAATGTTCGCAAAATACGGAGAATCGACCGTCATCCAGCCGAGAGTGATGACGACAGTGCACCCGAAGGCATTTCCGACACTGACAATTTGCTCAACTCGAACGGTGACTTGCATAATCCAAATCAGAGCGAAGACGACTGTGAGGCAGACACTAAATCAGATGTACAGCAAAACAATTGCTTCAAGATTTTGTAATGCCCTGAGCAGTGGGATGTGTGTGCCGCTCCAAATGTGCCCAGATTGATTCGGCCAACAGGGAGGTCAAAGACAAAGACTAAAAAGGGGTTGGTGACGGTCAATGCTACCGAAACAAGGAGGATCAGGGGAAACAGAACAAAGTAGGACAGAATGGGACAATATGTTTTCAGCATGTTCTTTATGTTGCTTGACCAAGAATTTCACTTAGAGAATTATGAATGGGAGAATATTCACCACTTATGTCTAAATGGTAGTTGATAAACAGAACCATAGCAGGCGAAATGCGTTATTCAACGTGATACATACCTTTTAATACAATGAGAGCGACCCATGCCAGAATATTACTAAGGCCACAGGATCCAAACATAATCAGCCCAAAAAGCATCCAATAAGTTTAAATAATCATCAGTACAATTATCAATGGCAGCAGATTGTGACTGGACATTACATTAAAATGAGCGTCAACGGAGCGTCAACGATTTTTGGTCTTGTAAGTAAGGTAATTGAATATTCAATTGGTCACTGCCATGCAAAACAAACATGTTGGCAGGCTTTATAGGCAAAACAGATAGCAACTCAGTCACTGCCCCATTGTGAAAATGAGTGTCAACGGAGCGTCAACAATTTTTGGTCTTGTAAGTTGGGTAATTCAGTATTGATTTGGTCACTACCATTCAAAACAAATGTGTTGGCAGTCTTTATAGGCAAAACAGATAGCAACACGGTCACTTCCCCATTCTGAAAATGAGCATCAACGGAGCGTCAACAAATTTTGGTCATGTAAGTAATGTAATTACGATTCAATTTGGGCGCGAATACACACAGCCAACGTATTGGCAGCCCTTATAGGCAAAAACGATCGCGACACGGTCACTGCCCCATTCTGGGAATGAGCGTCCACGGAGCGTCACCGATTTTCGGTCATGTATGTAAGGTAATCACAAATCAATCTGGTCGACGAATCACATAACCATCTTATTGCCAGCCATTATAGGCAAATAAGTAAGCGACAGGGTCACTGCCCCACTCTGAAAATGAGCGTCTACGGAGCGTCAACGATTTTTGATCATGAAAGTAACGTTATTACGATTCAATTTGGTTGTGAACACACATAACCAACGTATTGGCAGCCTTTATAGGCAAAAAAGAAAGCGACACGGTCACTGCTCGATTCTCAAAATGAGCGTCAACAGAGCGTCAATGAATTTTGGTCATGTAAGTAAGGTCAATACGATTCAATTTGGTCGCAAATACACATAACCATTGTATTGCCAGCCTTTATAGGCAAAAAAGAATGTAACACGGTCACTGCCCCATTCTGAGAATGAGCATCAACGATTTTTGGTCTTGCATCTTGGCTAATCTAAATGTCGCTTGGTGGAACAGATTCATATGCCAAGTAATGACCGCCTTTTCGGCTAAAATAGTACAACATTTCTTTGCTACCCCATCATGAAAAGAGCGTCACCCAAGCCTCAACAAGTTTAGGTATTGCATACAGGGTAATCCGGGTATCGCACAGATATTAGAGCTCATAACAGAACTATTGACAGCCTTGTAACATAAAAACACAAAACAGAGATGGAAAAATACTGATTCCAAAATACTCAATATTGCAATGTGCAAAACATGCAAAAAGTAATTGTTGGATGTTGAAAATGCGATTTTGATAAGATACTATTGTTATACAGCAAAAACAAGAGCATTATATGAATCTACAGATGGACCCGCTGAACAACCCACTGACAACCTGCCCAATTCAGACAGGTTGTGAGATGTGCTTCAAACCGTACCCGAATTGATGGTTCAGGTGTTTTGACGACCCAGACCGCCAATTTGGAAACGGGTCGGTTCCGACCCGTACCGGTACCTGAAGCCCCTGTTTGGAACCCTTGCTAACACTAATCCAAATCCACTGAATATCACTGTCTAAATCCATAATTTCCCTCTACAGTCAGTCTACAAGTTTTGGTCTGATAACAAAGTATTCCATACATGAAATATGCATAAATATGTATTCTTTCTCCACCCTGTCTCCAATTTACCATATCTCCAGCAATTATTGTACTATTGTGCAAAATGATTGATTTTCAGTATCGATTTTGGCTAAAACTTATGCAAAATACCAAACGATAGGGATATCAGAAATTAGGGACAGGGAGGAGACAGTATGCATTGGTGTGTATATTTTGTGCATACAGTACTAGGTGTTAAAATCAAAACTTATGGACTTCATTGGAATATAAGTTGTAGAATTTACACTTTTCATTACATTACTGTAAATATTACTTACTCAGCCATGCTATACAAACGTGGCCTTGCTATTCTTGCTCTGCCTGCTGTACATGCTCAGATTGACTGCACTCAGTCAGCTTGACCACACTTACTCATCCAAACTACACTTACTCAATCTTTCTACACTTGCATTTTGTAAAAAGTATAATTGATTAATTTTGGCTGGGGAAGCTCATTTGTATAAATAGATTGGCTAGCCCTTAACAATAGACATTTTGTATACTGTACCATACAACTTGACAGTATAATGATAACAGATAATCTGAGGCTCAGCAAGTATCTGTATATCTAAATCCCTATTCTTGTACTTAAATCTATACCAATTGTGCTACTCATCAACTCACATTTAAGATTACTCAACACTAGATTTGCAAGTATATCCTAATGTGTTCTCATTGGTAGCTATATATTTGTATTACTAACTTTTCACACCATAAGACTTTAGTACCCCCTCTTACCAGCAATTGGTAATTGGGTAAACCAAGCTGGATACTTTATCTATTTGATGATTTACATGCAATTATTTACAGGTATTAAATAGACTCATTAACATTAAAAGTATATAGTTGACTAATAATATTTCTATAGGAAGAAAGAGCAATTGAGTTGAATAATAATCTGTACTGTTTAACTGATATTTCAATATTGTAGTGTATGTAATTGGCTTATATTTGCTAGGTAATCATTTGGATAGATGTGGTTACTAACTCCTCAAAATGAACTGTGTACACTTTGAATATTTGGACTTTGTAGCAACAGTTCAGCATCTTCTGTAACTGGCAATCAGTTATGGTGTTGATGAGCAGGTCGAATTATTTGTTGTATAAAACAGTAAATATAGTGATATCATGGAGTAAAGTGTGAAAGTAGGATATGATAGTTCAAAAATATGCTAACAGTAAGCCTTAGTGAAGCAATCAGACTGTAGAAAGATTAACACTCCATATTCTTTATTGCTGAGACATGCCAGTGGCAAGTGCAAAATTATACTGCAATTTGCTGTAATTTAGAGTGATACAAAAAAAGAACATCTGATAAAATTGTTGATATATGAATAACAAGTTTGAGAGGACAATATCACTTCGAGATCTTACTGAGCTCAATGTACCAGACTATTCATCACAACTGTGACTATATCAATTCACTAGCAGTCACTCACCAACCCAGAGCAGAATGATAATGAGCAATCACTGCCAACTTCAATATCGACACCAAATCCAATGCCAAGGCCCATACCAACTGTACTTCTAACGCCAAAATGAGACCTAATTAACCAAATTCAGTTATTGTGCCTTGTACTTGGTATGGAGATGATAATGACAGAATGAAGATGATGAGTGACAGCTATACATCAACTGGTTGGAGCAGTACCTTGATGGAAATGGACAGCAAGCTGGTAACATTCTTTATCTCAACATGAGACAGCTATATAACACAACATCAACTAATATACATGATGACAATAGTGACACAGCACAATGGTTGAAAATGATAGAAAATGTAATCCATTCCAAGTAATGAAGGGAATTACAGAAACTAATTGACATTACAGAATATAACAATGATACAATATGATAGTAAACTGGTGGCAGGATAATTCACTATGTTAAAGAAGTGGTTCCCTCTGCTGAAGCTTCAAATAATATGGTGTCAGTCAATTGATAATAATCAAGTTGCTCAGGGCTGTTTTTACACATGTCAATTTGGACCGTGAAATAATCAATGAAACATTTTCTCTATGTAATAGATAATCTGTCTATCAAGTAATTTGTTGAGTATTGGAGGATTTCCTATTGTTCTTGCTTTACACATTCACTTGTTAATAAAAGCACCTGACAACATTGGACAATTGTTTTCAGATGTATATTGCTTTGCCTGGTGAACTTAGAGTCTGAGTTTAAATTTCAGAATATTCTGTATTGCATATTACTGCAATCCAACTACACAGTAAAGGCACACAAACAAAAGCTTGGCTGTAAATGTATGCTATCGATGTATGATTTCTCACCAGTGGACACATGTAAAGATGAAGAAGTGAGTTGTAAGATATTCAATACTGATCTACGTGCCATAGCGGTGAACACTATACACTGGCACATACCTGGACTCAGATCATTTGTCGCTGTTATGTCATCCCCTTCATTTCGCACAGACCTCCTGGGCTGCCTAAGCCACAATTGAACAAGAAACAATTGCAAAATAAAGAATAACACAATTATTCTAGGTATACAGTCAGATAGATCCAAAAGTCTCACAACCAATCAGTTCATGTCATGGTGACTGTTTGGTGGATCAGGCACACTGGGATGATCCACCTACAGTGGCAGGTCATAATAACCCATCCAGACATTATGTGTACTCAGCTAACATCCAAACAGAAGTAACCAGAATCAAGACAAAGAGTAACAATGAAAAGACAAAGCTGATTTAATGTCCTCTGTGTAACCACTTCTGTTCTCTGCATCGTTTTTGTGCTAGGAGGTTGGGTTGCTCATGCTAATACTCATCAACCAGATCTCAGGTATTTTCACTGTATTCTGCTGGTTCCCAGCTCATGCATATACGGTTGTAGCCATTCCATTGGATGACATAATGCAGCTTCCAATAGCACCACCTACAGTTGAGTATACAGTCAACTTTCCAATAATCCATTTCTTCAATTATCAATGGATATCAATCTAGGGATGGTTTGCCTAAGGCCGGCTGGGAATAATTGTGAAGAATGACCTATGGAAAACATTGTGATTATACATCATACTCAGCAAGTCTAGTTTGTAAGCATTGTAGTTGGTGATCTTACTTACCATAAATAGTCCAGTGCATTTGTAATTGAGCTTCTGTCAAGATCAGGATGTTTGCAAGTTTCTGAGCAAACGCAATATTTTGTCACCAACCACAAAAGTCATCTCGGTTGAGCAGGCAAACATTATTTGCCACCATGAAGCCTCGAGTATGGTTTCCCAGAAAATCTGGTGAGACTCTTGCATACCTACCATCCATGACTATGCCTTTCCCTGCAATCTGAAACTGAAAGCCATAGGCTACTTGAATGACATCATAGAATGGTAATAGTGGTTTGCCCAGAACTGAGTCCTCAGCATGAAATAGAGGAGTGAGTTATTGATTGCAATTTCCACAAATGGTAACTGGTTGACCCTAGTTTCCTGTTCGCTGTTGTAAAGGACTCAGATATAGTGCTGAATCAATTTGTGCTGCACCGAGGTGTGACCATCTGTGTGTGATTAATTACTCATCGAGTGTCAGTGACTGTAACTGATGTGGGTGCAAACACTGACCCGTAATCAACAAGTGAACTCATTGCCGCATTTGTGGGGATATTGTCTGATACACCATTTTGATAATCACATGTTCAAAAAACATTCACATTAGCTCGGAGCAGTTAATACCCTTGCTACTGGGGAAGTATCTTGCCTTGGTAGCCAAACAGTCAATGACTATAAAGATCCTGGCGTATTCCGATGAGGTTGACTACCCTCAAGTGGATGACAAGATCAATGATAACCTTCTCTCAGGGACAAGACGGTCATTGTGGCAAGTTGAATTGATAGCATGCATGACGCGGTGCTCTAATTGGGTGTTATCACTTGGAGCCAACAATGTATTTCCACATTGCTAACTCCATCACAAGCCAATACAAATCACATTCTAAGAGCTCAGTAGTCTGCAGGGCTCTGAAATGTCAAGATTAAGGATTGTTGTGGAAATAGAAGGTTACTCAACTGCAGAGATCCCTGGGTACAGATATCCATCGCCAATATGTCAGGTGTCTATCAATTGATCTCCATTGCTTCCAATTGGTCATTGCAACAATGGCCAAGGTTAGCATAATTATTGTGCTGATAAGCTGAATCTCCTAGATTACGTTGATATCTGGTAGATATTTACCAGATTGATCAGTGAAGGGGGTTACTTCGATGGTGGCTTGAAGCTGTTTTTATGAACTTTCATAGCATATCACATAGTCGGGTCTTCTTGAATGTCCATCTGTTTGGTTGATCTTAACTTCCAGGTATTGAATTACAAAGTTATATTTTGAGAGAATCTCCACTCCAAAAAGATGTTTGACATTTGGATGCTTTCTAGATTGAGGTAGTGGTATAGTCCGAGGTTTCAATAATTTGCTATCTTCAGGTAGTATTGCCATTGCGTCATAGGTTTCTCAATGGCCACAAGCTCCCAATTGTAGGAGTTGGAGTTCTGCTCTGCAAATGAGAATTTTCGAAAGTCAACGTTCACTGGTCAGAAGACCCCAAACCCAACATTGTGCCTTAGAATCTTGGCGATCCCAATACAGCTGGCATTAGTCTACACAATAATTGGGTTTGCCAGTTTCAAATACTTGATAATGGGTGTATTTGTAAAGACCTGAATCATTTTCCAGAAGCCAAGTTTGCCATCCTAAGTCAAGTTCCATTTATGCAGTTGCAATATCATGGAAATCTCAGCTTTGATTTGTAGGTCTGATATCAGTGTTGTTGCCTATGCGTATTTCCAGATGAACTGCTTATAGAAGATTGGCAACCCAAGATGCACCAGTTGATCCCAAAGGGCACCAGAGTTGCGCAGTCCTCAATGATTGAGATTCAATCTGACCTGAAGCCACTTCCATCAGAGCAGATTGACAAATCGAAGAAAACTGACACTGGTGTCTCCACACTGGCGCTCTTCAGCATTGCTGTATGGCCCCAATTCTCATGATTATTCCAACATTTGTTGTACCTGCCCTTCATAATCCTCCTCTTTGGTCTAGTTAATCTGTATATCATCAAGGTAGCCCATGGGTTAGTCATCGATGCAAGGGGGTAAGCGGTTAGTGATACAAAGTTGCCGGGAGTTGATGCGGGTATTATCCAGAATAGTGTTACTCATTACTTGAACCTCCCCTATACGTTGCGAAGAGAGGTATTGAACTTGGCACCCTCCATGATTCCGATCAGGTGATATTGATTTCTAATGTTAAGTTTTGTAACAATCGCAGCTCCACACTGTCTGTCAAACAACTCCAACATTGGTGGGAGAGAATATTGGTACTTTACCATGGCTTAATTGACAGCTACGTAGCCTATATACCACTGCAGTTGGCCATCCTCATTGTTTGCCAGTAAGATTGGTGTAGCCACAGGTGATAAGGATTACTGGATGAATCCATTACCTAGGGTAGTTTCCATGTACCCTGTGTGAGCTGTGAACTAAACATCCAAATGATTGTAGATTTGCCTATATCGTAAATTGCAGCCTGCTTCTGAGTTGATTGTATAGTGAATTGCCCATTGCAGTAATAAAGTGTCTGCCGTATTATTGCAAAATACGGAGCTATGATTCATGTATCTCATAGGGATATGAACTTCATTGTCAGTAGGTATATTACCAATTCCAGCATCTGTTCATTTGCCTCTCTCCCTGACTTGGAATTGGGGAAGATGATGTGGATAGGACACCTGGAACAGGTGAATAAAGCAGAAAACCCATGTATTATCCAAACCCTGTGAGTCCAGCAACATCCCATTGTGACTCAGCCACAGGGTAGCCGTCATGTGAGGATCAGAAAATGATCTGTTGCTGCAACTACCGCCACCTGTCCCTATGTACTTGTCCAGTGCTAGTGATGATCATCCCAATCTAACCTAGATAATCCGGAATGGTAACCTGCATGATATCGCCCTGGAGTCCACAGTGGTCCCTGATTTGGAAGGCTACTTACTTGATAATTCTGGTGCTAGCTAACGTATTATCAAACAAGATTACTCTAAGTATGTCATTGTCTGGAATAGAACTATCCACACTGCTGTGGTGAAACGGAGGAGCAAGAGGGCAGAGAGTCCATCATCAACACTCGGCTACACCTCTCGCAGAATTCCGCAAGGAATTTGTGAAAAAGAGTGGTTCTGGCTTGACGAGAGTAGGCAGAGGGTGGGTTGATATGATACTACCCAGCTGTGAGGATTCATGCAATTCGGTGGATCCACGGAATTTCGGCAAGAACGAGTGAGATCAAAAGAGGGGACAGATAGAGTGTGTAATTCGTTGTATGATAAGATGGTCTGAGATGAGATCTATCTACCCAGAGGTCTCCCAAATATAAACTCCCTGTCGCACGGCACATCTCGGTTACCCCTGCTTCTCCATACACCCCTGTCGCCCCGCTCATCTCCGTCATCCCTGTATCTACACACACCTGCCGTCGTTCAGTCCTCTGCTAAGCTGAATGGCGGTGGTGGTGGTGAGAACCAGATTTTCCTACCACAACTCCTCCCTGGCCCTTTGTGCGAAGCACACCTCTCCTCTTCCATCCCGTAACACTTTATACCCAAATTCGAAACAACATTAGAGTAACATGAACCCAAAGGAAAGACACAGACGTAGACCCAAAGGAAAACCATAAATCCAAAGGACAACCATAAATCCAAAGGAAACCCATAAACTCAAAGGAAAACCATACACTCAAAGGAAAACCATAAACCCAATGGAAAAACATAAAGGCTCTCACACCTTGCGCACCTGGTTTCTCCGGCCACCCTCCTTGTCTGCCTTCCTGTTGGTTTGACCACTTGGGAAGTACGAGATGTTGCCAGGCCGAAGATGAAATCGCACTATCACCTCACACATCGCGTACATGGCTGCTGCGACTTGTGCGCAGGCCTCAATATACTACTAGGGGTTTTCGTTTACTGCTTGTTGGAAGATTGGCACGGCTTTGTTCACCATTGTTCTCAGATGCTGTGCCAACATCTTCGTCTCGTCGTCCAACAGTCACAGTCGAGGCCAAGCCATTCGCGGAAGCAGGTCACATGATCTTCATCCTCAGTGCCATCGTTGTCATCAGAACTGCTACTTTCGTTGCTGGGAGAGGCAGGCTGGTCAGGCTTTCATGTGCACTTCTAAGTTGGATTGGTAGGCTACTCTGGGGTCGTTCCGGCCACTTTCTCGCTTGGACCTGGCAGGGTTATCCCGGCCTCTCTCTGGGTGGGTGCCGGTGGAATTGTATCAATGTCTCTTTCATTGGGCGCTGGCAGGGTCGCACCAACCTCTTTCTCGGTTGGCGCTGGCAGCATTGATCTGGCGTCCTTCTCGGCTGGAGCGCTAGTTCCATCTTCAGATCCATCCTTGGCCAGGTGCATCAAAAATCCCTCCTACGTTACTCCCATCCTTTTCTGTTTCATTTCGCTTGGTTGATGGGGTTGGGGGTGGAAGTATCTGGCACTCATTGGGGGATGGAGGTGGTACGGGTATCCCATGGTTGGCAGGCGGTATCCCATGGTGAGCAGGCAGTATCCCGTGGTCGGCAGGCAGTGTCCCATAGTTCGCGGGTGGTGTCTCGTGGTCTGCAGGCGCTATTCCATGGTTGGCAGGCGGTACTGATAGTGAGATGGAATGAAGTCGGTTGGCGCTAATGCTGTCATCCATGCCAGGGTAGTAATTAAAGGGCATTACTAACCCCTGGTACGATTTCAGACCCATAGCTTCATAGTCGATTCCTTCTTCCAGCAGAGGGCAGCCATTATCTAACAACATTTTAGCTTCCTGGAAGACTCCGGAGCTGTACGACTTGTTCACTTTCGATTTCCTGTTCAGCTTTGTGAGACAGTTGACGTATGCATGATTGGGGCATCTCTTTGTTAACCCAGGATCCCTGGATGTTCAGTTGGCGATCGCGGTTGATCGCTTCCACTTCACACATCCGCAGGAGTCACTCAGGATTTCCTGGAGTTCAGGATAGAGTTGCCATAGGTCTCCCAGCTTCTTTGTTGCCTGTAATTTCCTCTGCTGGGCCGAGTGATGTTGTTTTATCATCTCCCTTACCATGCTAGTGTGGTCTAGAACATAAAGGAAGTTGTTGTATCGCTGGTATTTCAACTTCTTCAAGTCAAGGTTGCTCCCAGCGAAGTTCGACAGCCAAGCGACCTGAGCATCAGCAGCATTGGTACTCTCGCTAAAGAGATCATGCAATTCGAGCTTGAAATTAGCTTGGCTTTGGGGGGGAAGCTCCTGAGCGGCAATCTCCACGGCTTCTTCTAGTGATTCAACAGGCCTGTTCGAGAACAACTCGCTGCTGTGATGTGATTATGGCGCTGATCAGGGGGATACGTGACGGGGATCACTCAGGATGGTAGAGATATTGGAGGAAGAGGCATAAGTATTAATGGCGCTGGTGTTGGCTGCGCTGTAGGTGGCTGCAGTATTGATTGCTACGGTGGTGGCGACTGAGGTGGCGGAGTTGAGGATTGTAGCGGTGGTGGTAGTGGTCAGGGACGCTTCGAAATCCTTCGCGTTGCGCAGTGCTACAGCCATGTTGTTGATTGATGTAACCATCATCTGGGTTGTTGGTCATCAGTTATGGTTGAGCTGGCGACATTGGGCACAGTCATCGGTGTGCAGAGGGAGATGAACGGAACGGTACAGTGGTTATCTTTCCTTACGAATGTTGGGGGGGAGAGCTCTGTTTTATACCTCGAGGGGTGCTTTGGGCCAGATCCTTCTTTTTCCAGTCTCTATGTGGTTCCTGATTTCCCTAGTATGCACTTCTGGTATTTCTTCACAACTTCTTTGCTTCTTCCACTCCTCTTTCCCTGCTTGTACTCAGCTGTGGGGTGTATCGCGCTCATCATTCATGTTCTCGGTGTTGAAATTTCTACCCACTCCTGCGATAGTTGTTGTCTTTTATGTCTCGAGGTTACCAGAGGGTTAGGGGAGAATGGTAGCAATTTTTTGTGTAACATGGGTGCAACTCATCCAATAGGAATATTTCATCACCCTCCATCTCAGCTATCCATGCAATTGTGCGGATTCGATATTCTCTCTCCATCTCACAACTCGTATCTTCAATTCTTTTTGTTATGGTCCATGCCATGGATCTCCTCCCTTCCCCACTTCTTCCCCCCTTTGCTTCTCCCCCCATCCGTCAATCCCATCATTGCTTGCAGAGGTTGTCTCCGGGCACCCAATGTGCAGCGTTCACTGCATCCACTAGCAACTTACACTCCGCCATATCATCTGCCTGTACCCACAATCGTTTCTGCAAGTCTTTCCACTCAACTGAGTACATCCATCATCCTTCTATAGATTCCCATCCTGCTACTGCCTGGACCTCCAATTCGTTGAATTCTTCAGAGTCCTCCTCTTTTGTGGTGTTAGGCATACTAATTTCTCGAGCATGGTGTACGCCCTCAGTGCGTGTGATGAACTTCTTGAGTCGACTAATCTCTATCCTGCCTGCGAGCTCCGCTCCATCTAGTTCTGCCAGTCAATTTGTCCCAAAGATCTGGGAAATTTCTGTGACTCTGTAGGGTCCTTGCCACCTAGCATTCAGTATGGCGCAGTGAGACGGCTCTATCTTGCTTTCATGCACATGAGCTATGTCGCCAATTTGGAGCTCTTCAGCTTGGAGGTTAGCTTCTTGCTCGAAGCATTGTTTGTTGGAACATGTTGACTCGTTCAGGATTTCTGTGGCAGCATCAATATCTTCTTGCCGTCGTTCCCACTGCTTTGCCTTAGCCACCATGAGCGATGCTGTATCATCGATTCCTTGGGTCCAGTTGGCAGTATTCCATGCTCAGTTCTCCAGCTCTATTACATGTACTGCATCTTGGCGGAACATAAGGCAGAATGGCTAATATCTGGTTGTAAGGCTGACATTGATCCTGTCGGCCCAATGCACTGCCGGTAGGTGGTCAATCCACATCTGTTTTGGTTTGTCAGAGCAAGCTGGTAGTTTGGATAGTGCATCTGCAATTGGTCTGTGTCCTCGTTCGATTACTGCAATAGTGGCAGCATGGTATGGGGTTATGCTGATCGTCCGGATATTGAAAAGTTTGAAGAGGAGGTCCATCGATTGCGTGTACTCTGCACCTCCGTCCACAACCTCACTTTCCGTTGTCCGGAAGCAGCAAAATACATCTTCGTCAAAGAAGTCGCCTATCTTCTCCGATGTGCCCGGTTTTGCTGGTCGTGCCTCTACCCACCCACCGAGGTATTCCCTGGCTACCAGTAGTAGGTGATACACGTCCTCCGTTTTGGGCATGTAAAAAATATCCATTGTGACTCGCTCCCATAGGTGACTAACAGTTAGGCTTTTCAGGGGTTTATCATACCGTAGCGGCAATCTCTTCTCAGATGGCTCGCATGTTTTCAACGAGTCTTTGACATCGACGTACATTTCTGGCCGCCAGTACATCTCAAGTACGTTTCGTAACATTCCTTCTCTTCCACAGTGCCTGCTCAGTTTGTGTGCAGCATTCATTGTTTTCCATTTCTGCTCCGTGCTCACTAACACCTTTAGAAGGGGTTGATTGGATTTCCACCTGCCGTAGAGTACTCCGTGTGAAACGAGGAATTTCGTGACTTCCCGCTGAAATTGGTACGTTTCCTTTGGAGTTCTTCTTTCCAGCAGCTTCTGGTTCCCCAGAAATTTGGCTATCTCCATCCATCTCCTGGGGTATGGCTCTGCCAGTCTTAACCAAACAAATGGTTCGTGTGCTCTCTCCCTCCTCATTTGTTCCGCTCCTCGTTCCAGTCATATTCCCTGTAAGCTTGCTTCAATTGTTTGCTATGAATTATCCTGCACTTCTGGCTCAGGCTCCCCTTCCCCTCGCAGCTGCCATGAGAGCGCATCAGGACCTCTATTCAGTCTCACAGGGACGAGTTTCAGGTGAAAATTGAACAGTCGTATCCACGTGACCCAGCGGGTGACTTGTGCTCCTCATAGGTCGTTGGTGGGCAAGTTTAGTTGATGCACAAATGTGTTAGCGTCTGTCTCCATGTGGGATCTGACCCCAAATACTTAGTAGCGAAATTTCTTAAGTGCCTTCATCAGCCCACGACACTCAGGTTTCCCTGCGCCTTATTTCTTCTTGGTTTCATTCCACAGTCCAATTTCATAGCGACCAGGGTGCCAATCGATATTTTCGTCTTCCTGCTGAATGATCACCCCCCACCCCTCTAGGCTGGCGTCAACTCCAATGACTATTTGCCCGGCACGATCACAAATGTCTAATGTCTTCAACGCAGGAGTATTGTAGAGAGCTTCCTTCAGGATTTCCATAGCTTTCTTCTCCTCAGCCTCCCATTGAAACTGGACATCCTTCTGCAAGATTCAGAACAGGGGCCCTACAACTATTGCATACTCGGCGATCCATATTTGGTACAATGTGCAAAGCCCCAGAAATGCCCTACACTTAGTACGGTTCTCGCACCAGGGACAATTGCACACCTTGTTGCCCTTTGACCCCTCTGGCCACCTTCCTGCATCCCCCCAGACATATTCAACTATTTGTACCCCTTGCCAGCACCAGTCAGATATCTCTCCAGAAATGGTGGCTCCAGCTCTCTCCATATTGGCAAGTATGTTATTGAAGCTCTGGAGGTGTTCCATAACAAATGTTGGAACTGCAGGAAGCCCTTCCACCTCCTCTTCTTCGTATCGACTCTTTGGGTCTTTCACTCTAACACTACTGATAAATATTTCCGCAATTGATCCCAGGTGAGTGTTTGGTATTTTCTGAGATACTCTGACAATTGCCGATACTGAATTGGTAGCTCCCTGTACTACCCTGGTCGGCGAATAGATGCCTTATGTGGTCTGGAAGACCAGATAGTCCCGGCAATCCTCGTGCAACATTTTTTCGTCGTACTTAGTGTCAAATTCAATCAGTGAAGATATGGGCAGTCCGGAGAAGGTTTCGGAAAACCTCTCGATGTTCGGCGGTATCCCGGCCCCTTCCAGGGTATGCTGTTGCTCTCTCACGGCGGGGATGATTCAGCAGTACTTCCCATTCATCCTTCCAACAAAGAAGTGAGCATTCCTGTTGGGACCCCAAGCGGGCTCGAATAAGCCCTGCCAAACCCTCTCATCTATCACCTCTATTTCCACCGTAACAACTTTCTTCCGTATGCGGAATACAGCATCATGCCAGACCTTGTGATTGGCCTCCAGCCGGATATGGTGGGGTGTCTCGACCCCGTTGCTGATCATTCGCTGTTCCTCCCATGTTCATGAGAGAGCGCACTCTCTATTCGACAGCATCTCCAGCAGGGCCTCCGTTTCCATTGGGATCAATATGTTCCCTTACTGTAGCTCTCGTAATATCTCAGGTGTCAACTTTCCCCCTCTTGTTCCTGGGGGGGATGTGGGAAGAAACCTTTTGTCCCAGGGGCTGCGTATTGGTATGGGCAGGGCGATAGATCTTTCTAAACTGTCAAGTCTGGCAACTGGCATACATCCATCTGACAAGGTAACAGGCTTCGCATCCTTGCCAACCCATTTGTACTGTGCGTGCACCCAGGCAGCTTGGGTGTCCTCGTCTAAGGTGCACTTCGCCGAATCAAGGTACGTGGAAAGGGTTGTATTTGACCAAGTTCCGAAGCAATGCTACTTTTAGAAACACAAGGAAAAGTCCTGGATTCTCTCCCGGTTACCCTCCTTTTGTTCACCAGAGCCTACTCTCCCATCGGACAACCTTCTGTTACCATCCTCCTACCCAGCTCTCTGACTACCAGTCCTTTCTCCTCTTCACACTCATCCTCCCAAATCACCCCTCATTCCTTTAGCTTCCTCACCGCCTTCGATAGCTCCCTTTTTCTGACTGACTGTTTCCCTTCCTTAAACGTTTCCTTCTCTTTCCCATTGTATAATCCTTCCACTTTCCCTGCAAGCGCCCTCTTCCTATCCACCAACTGCTTCACTTTTCCCTTTCTACTATTCGCGCGCTTCTCATTCCCATCTGTCTTCTCCAATTTCTCCAACCTCTTTCCCTTGTAGTGCCAGACCCTATCCTTCCTAGTCACCCTTACATTAACTAGGCATATAAGTTTGCTGAGCTGCTGGCAAATCAATCCCTCCTGTCACCCGGAAAGGTAGCGACAAATGTGACCTGTACTGACCCAAGAACAGCTGAGATGATAATCTCGAATCTATCATCGTCCAGGTTGCTCTCGGACTTGTGAGTGTGTGTTTCCCAGGGGCGACACAGGATGACCTGTTCGGATCCGAATTCTGCGAAAAACATAGCCATCGGAATGACGATACCTGGACATCGCTGGGCAGGGAGTCTCCCACCTTCACCAAATCAGACCGATTGACATCGGCAGTGATTATCTTCTAGTTGGCATGTTTGCACCCAATGTTCAATGATCTGGCAACCTGTTCACTCATCAGGCAGATGTCTGATCCACCATCGATGAGCATAGGAAGTTCATGCCCATGTATCTTTCCGGGAACACTGTGAGAGGCTCTTGTGTTTCTCAGTTCTGCGCATTCAGCGTGATCTTTCCGGCCAGAGAAGGCAGAAACGAGAGCGATTGCGATTCTCTTTGGTGTTGCGAGGGTCCTGGCAGCAACTCTTTTGTCTTTTGGAACTGATACTGTTTTCGCCTTTAGGAGCAGTCGCAATGTCAATTCGCCAGTCTCTCTCTCCTGACTGCCTAGGACAGTGTTATCTAGTTGGCTGCTTCCGAGGACATTGTAGTTTCCAGTATCCAGGGCTGCTACTTCCTTTCGCGGCACATTCTGAGCCTTTCGGGTCTTTGAAGTCGTGATTCCACAGGGGTCTGCCTTGGCCGGTTGCTTGCGGAATGCTACCGCCTGCCTGATAGTTTGCTTTTCCGGATCACTAGCACTCGTTGTGACCTCCGGGACCTCTTTGTCAATATGTGCCTGCTTGTCATCACCCCTGATCACCTCATCTGGCCTCTTCCGTCTCTCGAGAACAACGGCATATCCTGCCTGGGAGCGCATGACTGCCAACCTTTTTTCTCTCTCTTCCCCGTCTAAATGCGCGTCTCTCTCCTCCTCCACGTCACTTTGCTCCTCTTCTTCTGCACTGCGTTCAGCTTGCCCCACTTCTAACTCATCATGCTCTTCACTCTATTCCTCGATACAGTCTCCGTTACATTCTTTCTCACCATCCTTACCTCTAGACCGACCAGGGTAGTACCCATCGATTTCCGACAGCTGTTGGGCGATTCCTGAGCGAAAGGCAGTCACCTGCGCACTGGCCCTCTGAAACAGCTGAGATCTTGCAATGTGTTGCAGCTGAGGAGGCTGTTGTACAGCTGTAGTAGTTACTGCCCCTCCCTGCTTCCCTTTTCGAGCTACTTCACAGGCGTACTCCCATGTTGACAAGAACCTTCTTTCTGTTCGATATCCAGATATCTCTCCTCCATTTCTTCCTCTTGCTCCTGGGTTTGGTCTTCCACATGTATTGAGGTGGACGAAATGTGTTTCCTGGTCGGTGTGCCCATCAGGACAGAATGTGCGGATATGTCCTAGCTCATTAGAATAGATACAGAGTCATAATTCTTACCATGGATACTGCTGGTAATTCGGACTCGTTCAGAAGTCAGCGGGTCTGGTGGGTGTATTCTGCGGTGGGAAGTTCATTTCCGTGTGCAGAGGTGGATGGTCTGCTTGGAAGGGGTACGCTCTGACAATCTGGTTGCCTTCGTATCTGGGCTCATTCGCTTCGCTCAGCTGGAAAGTCCATCTTTCAAAGGCCTTGATGATATACTCCATTTTCGTATCAATCGTATTGTCCGGGTCAGCGATGGGAATTTCCTCCACGGCGTCTGCTGGTGCCGGGGTCATTTTGCTAGGGATTGCCGGAAGGTTCACCACTACTGGCATCTGTGGGAGCGGAACTCCAGCTGGGATTGAGGATGGAGAGACCCCCAGCGCTGTACATGTTCCTTCCGAATCCAGGAGGATGAGGGCATCGGCAGTTACACAGTTGTCGGCGACCTGCTTTCGGAGTTTGTTGTATTTGAACGTCGAGGGTTCTCTGGGATCCAGTTCGAGTTTTATTACCGCTTTCCCTCTCAAATCTCTTGGGAGGGCTCCGAGCAACATATCCACCTGTGAGTACTTGGCCAAGCCTCCCATGTTGATCATAATGTGGCTGATGTTGTTGTAGGCAAGGATGAAGGCTTTGAGGCCAACATTCCCAACTTCCAGCTTGTCTTTACATAGTCGCTACAAGTATGATCTTCTGTACATATAGACCCTGCTATCGGCGTTGCAGATGGCGTGCTTCAGTTCCATTCCCACTGCTCCCAGTCTGTGGTAATGGATACACTCGTGATTATGATTGTGTCCGGGATCGTTTCCGAGCAGTGGTACGGGATTGTTGCAATGGTGTCTTAAGCCGCCAGGTCGATCCCATAGCAAGACGAGAGACTGTCCTAAGCTTCAATGAATTTGGTGATATCTGCACTTCTGAAGACTAGAGTGTGCACGGTCACCGGTAGTGGCAGTTGCTTCTTTTCCGTCCCAATGGCGAGCGCCAAGGACCCGATGAGTTTGCTTTGATCGTGGACATGATTGGGCGAGGCATTGGCGGAAGGTCTAGTGCTGGTGGAGGATCTGGCATGGCTTAAGAGTCCCGCACTGGAGGAAGCGGTACAGCCACTGGAACTGGCAGCGGATGTATATTGAGAGTGTTCAGTTGCCATCTTGGTACTGTTTGTAGTGGTTTGATGGTGGGATAGTAGATTAGGTGGTGAATTGCCAGTGATTGGTAATCTAAGGTCAATTGCTAGATGGTGAGTTCTTGGAAGGGGAGTTGGGTTAATTGACGATCTTTTTGAGGTGCGCTCTTCCTTTTTGTTCTTTCCCTAGTTCAGCTTTACCACCTCTCGGTCTTCTCTCTTAGCTTCCTGCCAGGTTGTCCATCTCTCGGTTTCTGTTCCCTATGACTTCACACCCCACGATTAGTAGTATTCTCATTAGCATTGTTCCCAATCTTACAAGCATCGTTAATTTCTTTTCTTTGTATTTCTTGGGATTAGTGTTTTCCTTAGTTTGGGAGTGGCATCCTTATTTTGCTTGTGTTTTCTCGTCCCGGTATAAGGTCGGGGCCCATTGTCACGGTGCTAGGTTGGTGACTGACGTCCGAGTGTGAAGTCGGTGGTTTTCGTCCCATCTGCGAGGCCAGTGCCACTGGTCCCAGTGTGAGGACAGTGCCATTCGCCCCGGTGGTCGGCCGGTGCCTTTCGTTCCTATGTTAGCTCGATGCCTTTCCTCAGTGTTTGTACCAGTATGAGGTCAGTACCTTTAGTCCGGTGTTATGTTGATGCCATTTCCTCGGTGTTTGTCCTCGTAAGAGGACAGTGCCTTTGGTCCGGGGTAAGGTCAGCGCCATTTCCTTGGTGTTCATCTGAGTATACAGTCGGTGCCGTGTTCATTACTTACTTCGATGTACCGGGCTTACTGCATCTGGCATTCTCATCTGACATTGTTAGCACCATCCATTTGTTGCTTCTCTCCAGATTGACCCATATTAGCAAGTGCGGATCTTTCCCACCATTCCGTACTCAGCATTTCAAACCAAAATCCCCGTTTGGGCTCCATTTGTGGTGAAATGGCGCAGCTGGAGGGCAGAGAGCCCATCATCAACACTCCGCCTCACCTCTCGTGGCATTCCAGAAGAAATTCGTGAGAAGGAGTGGTTCTGGCTTGTGGAGAGCAGGAAGAGGGTGAGAAGATGTGATACTACCCGGCTGTGAGGATCCATGAAATTTCGGAACGAGCAAGTGAGATCAAAAGATGGGAAAGATAGAGTGTGTAATTTGTTGTATGATAAGATGGTCTGAGATGAGATCTATCTACCCCGGGGTCTTCCAAATATATACTCCCTGTGGCACAGCCCATATCTGTTTCCACAGCATCTCTGGACACTCCTGTCGCCCCGCTCATCTCCATCATCCCGGGATATCTGCACACCTGCCGTCGTTCAGTCCTCTGCCAAGCTGAATGACGGTGGTGGTGAGAAACTGATTGTCCAACCACATTGTGTTCATGCATGGGTGGTTTCGAGGCGTTTCGCCCCCATTATGGGCCATCCCCAAGTCCTGATATCATTCGCACATAATCACAACTCACAAGTTCAACTTTGACATTGTGCTTCACATTTGTTCAGTAGTTGGACTATCTGACAACTCGTACTCCTATCAGTTCTTATCGCACTATATATTATTAGCTCTTCACTATTAATTGCCTCAACTCAATCTGGTTATTTGGCATTGCATCAGAGACTTATTCGGCGACCAACCGATGCTCTGCCAACGTAGATTATGCCACGTCAACCCCGTATTATTAAATGAGTATGACATTCCAATGCATACCAACTCAAGCCAATGAGCAGGGTTGCTTCTGGCCTCTATTGCTCAGCCAATGTCAAAAATCCCTCAGAAACCGGGTGCTTAGGTCTTGACCTTCTGTAGACCGGGGAGTGCCACACGGTGTTCCCACCACCGACTGTGTTTGCTTGCAGTTCCGTCTGAATCACAACTTGCATTACCTCTGCTGCACACGTAATTCTGCATCAGCGCAACTCAACTGTGTGATGTCCTGCTTGATAAGATACAGTAGGTGTGGCTAATAATTATGTGCACGGCTGAAGGTTTTTCACTTCCCAGTAACGGCGACATAATTGCATCATCATAAGTCATTCCGCTCGTGAGGGCGTACCTATCACTAATTGATTGACATCGGGCCCCAGTGTAATCTCACTAAAGATTGCTTGGCTGACTAACATGATGTTGGCTTCGTGGAGTAGGTGTTTGCATACGTGCTATGGTCGTTGTAGCCGCATGTACCCGCTGCAATCCATTCACGTATCATTACCGATAGGTGAACAAATACGGAAGGATGATCCAATTAGGAAATCCGAGTGATAACTCGTGACTTAAGATTGAGTATCCATATTAGGATTATCGAGTGATCCTGAATGATCCCGGAAGTATACCTGTAACACCAAAGCCGGAACACTCAGAGGGTAGGAGGTTCCATCAGAGCCAGCGGAGCCGTCCGGAACACCCGGGTGTTTCTGACACAAACTAGAGTTGTTGCTGATGGTATTATTATATATTTCAAAAACATATATTGAGGACGATCAAATTACAGAGATTCCAGATATCAAATAACAATACAATTAGATTTTAGAAAGTTAATTTGTTAGAACTCATAGTAAAGTTCAATGTATCAATCGAGATATCTATATCAAAGAGAGAGTTGATTTAAGTTCTTGTTGAACTGAACATTGAATACTTAATATATAATTTTTATGAGTAGTAGATGAAACGAAACCTAGCAGATTCAATTTACATTAATTTATTAGCATTGGAAATATTATGTAATTGGATTGACAGTAGATTGAATAACAGTAGCTAATATTGTTACTAATTACATTAACACCTAACAAACAACTGTAAGAAGTAATAGTATTGACTTTCAATCTAACAACTGTTATATAAATAGAATTCAACAAAAATACTGGTGACCAAGAGCAGAAATATTCTAGGAAGTGTAAATAACAAATACAATGTAAATTTAACTAGTTCTACAAATGAACTATCAATGACAATTATTGAAATGTAGAAATTCTATATATGCTACAATTGTAGATTATTCAGACATTAGAGTAGGAAATGCAACAAGTGACCTCAATAAAATCAGAATGACCATATTATTGCTAATAATATTGCAATATCCATTATTGGTAAATATGTATTATTTACTTTAATTACTACAAGATTAAGTGAAACTTTTAGATAGTGTGTATGTTTATACATTCAAATATTACCATTTCAGCCCATTCAATTAACTAACTAGACTCCATTAGTTCATTCAAAGCTATTTTGACTAAGCCAATCTACTTATAGATTTTAATATTATGCAATGTAAATTATCGATATGCATATTAATTGTCCAGTACTCTGATAAAAACATATTTTACAGCCTGGAAAATTGCTCGGCCTGAAATTATATCACCCTTATAGACATTTACCGAGTATTGAGAAATTTAATATGTTGATATTATCAGTTTATGGCAAGCGATTATGGAAATCAACTTTACGTTGTCTAATTGTTACTAAAGTGGTAGTTGATAATCAAATATATCTATCACACAATACTGAAATGAAGTTATTTAAACAGTTTGTTGAATTAAGTATTGTATTTAATAACCTGTAGATAATGATAAAATAGGTACAGTATTGTATATTCAGTTTAATAAATATAAATTTACTATTGTATCTTTGAATTTATATATATATATAATATACAATATATTCTATATAAATACACTTTCATTTATAGCTTTATAAATAAATATATCTGAATGAAGCAGTACTATTTTACTATTAAAAGTTTTTTCTAATTATAATCTTTAAATGTATTGTAAAGATTAAAAAATTTTAAACTAGTTTATATTTCATCTATACTGTTTTGAATTATCTAGTATCATTGAAAGGTTATTTGTATGTAACTTATCTTTTATATAAGAATAAATTGGTACTGTATATTATGGTAGTAGTTCCTTTGTTACTTTTACTGAATTGATTTTCTGTAATATATTTTTAGTCTAATAATTAAAATGTTGCTAGTAAGTATACTGCCATTACCTCTTTATAAGTTTAGTAGTATTCTAATCACATAAAAGATTTGTATATTCCAATCCTGAATAACACTGAGTATGGCAATATAGCTGAAGTTTCTGTTATATAATTATAGTAAAAGTATTATGATCTAGCACTATGTAAATATGGCTGTACTTTAGTATACTAAATATACTCTATGGGAGGTTCAATATAACTTGAACTGTTTCTGGAACTCTCATTTGTCAGTATGGCTGATATTAGTTAGAATGAATCATTCTATATGGCATTGAGTGTAATGGGGTGTTTTTTGAAGGAAGATAACCAGACTGTAGTTTTTATAAGGCTCAGCACTATCATTGTACCAACGTAAATTCACCCAATTGAAACCATGTTTGGAGGCTATGTGAGTGGCTTTAATTTGCATTGGCCACTGAGATTTTCGCAGATGTGTGTTGTGCATCGTATTGTGCATACGCTGTCGTTAATTACACCGCACATGTTGTGTGGGCTGGGGTGAGAAAAGCTGCCTACTTTAAATTTGACTACTGAGGAATCTTTTGTGCAATTTTACGTATTCATCACTCTAATTAGAATCCGGGTTGAACTTCACCAAATTGCCCAACTAACAACATCATTGCTGCCACTACCACTAACTACACGACCTCTCATCCCCTCAATTATTTGAATATGACGCTGTTTCGCTGCTCGCGATCACTGCTTACTGCTCGACTGTCAACTGCTCGACTTCCAACTGTTCGACTTTCAACTGATCTACTCTCAACTACTCGACTATCAACTGCTCGACTGTTAACTACTCGTGCGTATGAGGCCCAAGAGAGAATGCGACAATACTCCAACATTATTACCAATGGCTCCCAGCAACCTGCCGTCATTCCCCGGCAAACTTCTGCACCCTTATCATCTGATCAAGTGTGTGTATTGAAAACTACCACACGACCGTTATCCGTAACGACTGTCGGCAGAGCGACCAGGTACTCCGCATCGCAAGGACCTTTTTTTTTTATAGCAATGACTGACTACTATGATCAGTGCATATTTCCCTATTCCACCAGTACCTCTACATCGTTGTCCAGAATCTTGTATAGGTGCGAATGTTGTTTCTGGGGTTCCCTTTGATATCCTCTCCCGCCCTGTCCGCATTTACATGCCTTCTAAACCCGCCACTCAATCTGGAAAATGGAATGGTAGACATTGGGCAATCGATTGGGATGTCTTTCAACGTAAGCACAGGTGGGAAAACCCTCTAATGGGCTGGCAATCGAGTGCCGATTTTATGCAAGGAACCCACCTCTTCTACAAGACCAAAGAGGATGCAATCCAATTTACAGAGAAGCAGGGTATACCAGACTCCAAGTGAGCACTTGATAAAATATAACATTGACTTCTGTAGGTTACGATTGGTTTGTCCAAGAGCCTAGTAGAAGGGAGTTCCGGGCGAAATCTTATGCTGCGACCTTCTTGCACTGTCCTGACAAGTTGAAAATAATTCGGACTAAGTGATTGCAACTGGCCAATTCTTGCTAACCGGACGCTGTAAATCGGTTATTTGATATCAAAGGTGGGCATGTTCAGTTAGGGATCAATTATCATCGTACACGATTGCATCTTATCCAAATAAATTGCAACATAAATCGCTGTTAACAATATCTCGCTCGTACTTTACCACAATGATAGACTTACTGTTCGCCTGAAATTAATCAGTTACAACTGAATTGAGGGGGATATTTTGAGATGATAATGAAATACCCTGCACACAAGGCCTGAAGTGAGAAGCGAAGCCACTTACAATATGCCACACGCAGCAGTACGAACGGAATCAAATCCACAGTAGACTTGACTGGATGGATTGGTGAGCACATACTGTACCAAAAAAGCCCTGTTTATTGATGCCAAGTTAATGCAATTTTAATGTTGCATTCTTTATGAATGTATACATTGTCTGAACTTGTGGGGTACTTCAACATTGGCAACAATATCAATTGTTTTGAATATGAGATCAATTTCACAATAATGTAGTACAGAAGACCACATTAGATGGTACATTGAGAACACATGTATTTTGGATTGCTGTCATTCATAGTGATGTGCATTGAGCAAAATAGTTGAGTGATACTATATTGCTTCGATATTTGTATATTGTGTACATATTTGCATAGACCGAATGGCTTGTCTTCAACCCAATACTGCCTGTGTTACGTCTCGAGCTGACTGACATGGTGAAATAATATCTCTAATAGGATTTGAATCAGTTTCAGTGAATATTTTACACATGCAATGATCACTATCCTAGTATGTAGTTTGCTGGATCTAGCAGTGTATTTAGGCTATTGGTAGATTTACTGAATTATTACTGTTACATTATTGCAACAAGGATGTGGAATACTTGCCACTGCTATGCAGATACTCAATTCTACTCAATTAACCAATATTATCCAACATAACCAAATACTGAATTATTTACAATGCCATTCATGTTGATATCATATAATACGATGGAAGTTCAAGCTATTCTTGAGTATTTGAAATGGTAAATTTTGCAACATACTATACTCACAAAACTGGAGGAGTTATGCTTCACTCAGATAAACATGACACTGTAGTTACAATAATAAACAGTAGTTTTCTGATATAGTAGATATGTATTTAAGTAGCAAGAAAGAACAAATAGAGAGAGTAAAAGAGCAATAGCAAAAGGGTGGAAGAGGATGAAAGGGACTTCCAGACAACCCAGACTCTATGGAAATTAATACAATGCAAAACAGGAACTATGATAAACATATTCAGGGAAAAGCGATGGAAAGGGCTTTGCATTGTAACAACGGAAGTGTCTATAAGATACTCAATGGTTTACAAAATATGTAGAATATGTACAACGATTGTTCAATAAATCAGATTGATTATATGTATTTATAAACTGAATTTACACTTCTAATGTGCTGAATATAAGATATTAGAAGATGCTGTATATATCAGAAAATGTATTTTAGTCGCTGGGAGCCTCCAGGAGAGTGTGAGAGAATGTGGAGGGTAAATTTAGAAGTGTCAATTTCAGAAGGAAATTTGCCTCGAAGATGGCATTCCAGTCGGCCTTCTGACAAACTGTGATCTACTTTGACTAGTACAGGAGTACGCTGGGGGTGGTTGCAATACGCTGGGGAACATGTCGGAGCGCTGGAGAGAACTTTGGGTACTCCTGGGAGTCACCAAACAAAGGCCAGAATCAGAAACATACTCTGAATGAGGCCAGTGTTCTTATGGGTATTGTTTCGGCAGACAGCAGGAGGTAGCCGATACTCTCCATATGTACATGAGCGATCGATTTTCCTCAATGCGAAATATGACGCATGGATTGTTGGTTATTATCACTTCTGAATCTTACTAGCTATCATTTTCTTCAACATTGAATCTTTTGACTGATTACATTAAGGAACCAAAGACAATGGTGAGTGATTCAAACACAAATGCACGTACACTGAAACAATAACCTGACAAAATGATCAAAAGATCTCAGTCAGACATGCTGTCAATGTCATCAACTACATCTCCCATCCGATCAGGCTCAACAGAAGCAGGAACATACAATTTAACAACAACCCAAAGCAGCTGGAGGCACTCCCTGTAGTAGCACATTATTCATACATAGCAAGTTGATGAAATTGAATTCCAATGTCATTTGATTCGATTTGGGATATCTAACACAGGTTAAATATGATGTTAGCTAGCAGCGAATCCAAATGGGGGTTTGAATGGCAAAATGATAAATTCCGATGGAACAGGGGAGCAACTACCACGAACAGAGAAGCACCAGATGGGTAGTGCTGGGTGGAATAGAGGAGTACCCAGATGGTGATGGAGGAGTGCAGAATGAAAAAGAAGCGCACCAAATCTAGGCTGAGGAGTGCTGACAAGAATCGAGGTGCACCAAATGGGGGGGTATGGAGTGCGGAATGAAATAGAGAAGAACCAAACCAGGCAGAAGAGCACCAACGGGATTCAGGAGTGCTGTCCCAGCAGAGGAGTGCCAAAAAGGGGGGGGGGTAAGGAGTGTGGAATGCAATATAGGAGTGACAATTCAGTCCAAGGAGTGCTGGTGCAAATTGAAGAGCTACCATTCCACACTGAAAAGCATGGAAAGGGGAGTACAGTGCACGGAATGAAATAGAGGAGCATCAATCAAGACACAGGGGTTGGAGGAGTGCCGGTCCCATGAGAGGAGCATCGAAAGAGGAGGTATTGTGAGCAATGTGACATAGAATCATGCCAATGTAGACGGAGGAGTGCAGACAGAGATTGAGGACCACCTATTCCAACGGAGTTGCACCCCAGGGGGGGGGTATTAATCCGCCCACAAATCTGAGGGAGAGGAGTGCAGTGGCTTCCAAACAAAAATTTATCAGTGGGGGTGCGCAAAATGTACCTCAATATTCATCTTAATTATCCATTCTGGTGGCCTTCGTTGCACTGTGATAGTCAGACAGTGCACAATGAATAGCTGCGGTTGCCTGCGCTAAAGTCTGCGAAGGGAGAGATTGGGCATATTGGGATGTAGTTGGCTGGCACCCCAAGCTATTGGCAGGGAAGAAAAATTGATACTGAATTAGATCAAACACTTCGATTCGGGTGGACGATGATTTGTTGTCATCCAAAACCTTCAGAGATATGTATCATCACACAGGTGCTCCTTAACATGGATCCGAAGCTCTGTCCCAGAGCCCAATTCCATCCAGTCCCTCTGAACCTCAGTTCAATGTAACACATCTGCCTACTGTCCTCGAATAGTATTTATCTTCAGATGTAACCACATTGGCAAAAGTGCAAATCGACTATAGACTTCGCTACGTACACACGCACACACGCGCCGCTCATAGGAACCTTCCCGTGGACCCCTGCGCAACGCGCAGTCTATAGCCATCCATAGTCAGTTCATAGACATCTGCACTTGGGACAATGGGACTATATACGGCTGGCAGTCAACAAACCTCACCCACCCTTGACTGCCGATAGTCTTCGATGGTGCTGACACACTCATTGAGAGCATCTTGCGTGGCCACTTCCGAGCCGGCTTGAGAGCCTGATTGAGTGCCTACTTGAGATCCTGCATAAAAGCCTCCTTCAGAGCCTGCTTCAGAGCCACGCTTGAGAGAGCTGATTGAACTCTGAGTTTGTGGAAGCTTTGGCCAATAGAAGGCTTAAGTCTGTAGATGCTTTGACATTGACGTTGACGTAGCCACCCTACTTAACTAAGTACTTTCGGTACCATCACCATCACCATCACCACCACCACCATCACCATCACCTGCACCAGCACCATCACCATCATCTCCATCAGCCCCGGACCGAATGCATATACATAGGCCCAAAATTGCTGGGAAACTGGCCTCGGATTCCCCTCAGAGAACTGAGTCGGAGATCTGCTCTCCCCGAGATCCAAATGTCTACGTTTCCTGCAACATATAAGGCTGTAATTGTCAACACCATGACCTTAAGGCATCATGAGATCTTGTCATGTTCGCGGCACAGAAGATAAGGTTCAGACTACCACATTGACTGACGTCATGATTTCGGCTAACATACACCGCCTGCCACCTGCCACATGCCACATGCCACACGCCACCCACCGCACTCCAATCACTTCCCTCCATACGCTCCCAGGTTCATGCCTCCCAGTGCCTGGCGTTTGCAATTCACCAAGTCTCTGCATCAAGCATGCAGGAGCATACATGGGAGCATCGTCAGGTGAGATTCCCTCTGGAGAGTGTACTTGGGAGCATAGAGCCATGTAGGCTGGGTGTGTGCCATCGAGTGCAATTGGGAGTGAACTCGGGAGTGTACTTGAGAGCGACTTGGAGGTGTACTTTGGTGCATACTCAGAGGTGTTCTTGGGAGTGTCTTGAGAGCTTACTTGGGAGCATTCAGTCATGCAGGCTGGGAGTGTCATCAAGTGCAATTGGGAGTGTACTTGAGAGCGTGCTCAAGAGTGTGCTTGAGAGCGTCGGGAGAGCTTACTTGGGATCATACAGTCAAGCAGGCCAGCAGTATGCCATCGAGTGCAATTGAGAGTGTGCTTGAGAGCATTCTCGGGAGTGTGCTTGAGAGCGTCTTTAGAGCTCACTTGGGAGCGTACACTCAATCAGGCTGGGAGTGTCATAGAGTGCAATTGGTAGTGTCCTTGAGAGCATGCTCGGGAGTGTGCTTGAGAGCGTCTTGAGAGCTTGCTTGGGAGCGTACAGTCAAGCAGGCTGGGAGTGTGCCATCGAGTGCAATTGGGAGCATCATTGAGAGCGTTCTCGGGAGTGTGCTTGAGAGCATCTTGAGAGCATACTTTGGAGCGTACAGTCAAGCAGGCTGGGAGGTGTTGTCGAGGGCAATTGGGAGTGGATTTGAGAGCGTGCCCGGGAGTACGCTTGAGCACATCGTGCAATCTGACTTGGGAGCGTACAGTGAAGCAGGCTGGGAGTGTGCCATCGAGCGCAAGTGGGAGCGTCCTTGAGAGCATGCCCGGGAGTGTACTAGGGAGTGTCTTGAGAGCTTACTTGAGACCGTAAGTCAAGCAGGCTGGGAGTGTGCCATCGAGAGCAATTGAGAGTGTACAGTCAAGCTGGCTGCGAGTGTGCAATCGAGTGCAATCAGGAGTGTACTTGGGAGCTTGCAATAAAGTGCATCTGGCAGCTTGCTTCCAAGTTTGTTGTATGCAGTGTGATGTATAGTATCCAGCGCACAAAATCGCATGGATATCATAGTAATCTAGTCAACCAATAGGTCCATTGGATGTTCATAGTGCCACAGGTCAATATGCTATGAATTACCATCCCAAACCAGCTTCCCTATGAGTTATGGGTCGCATAAGGTCATTATTCCCGGTGCATGTATATTTTGGGGTGCAGTCAATATCATAAGCCCGATAGAGGAGCATTAAATAGAATTCAAGGCTTACAGCTTCTGGTGTTTGTTGATCTATTTTGAGAAATGGCCCACTGAGCAATTGACACCTAGATGGTGTATCTACAGGGGCTCCTGCTAATGCCTGCTGAAGATCCAGAGCTTCAATGGCTAGTTTCCAAGCTTCTCCAAACATGGAGATCTTTTCATGGGAAATGTTAGCCAAGGAGTCCTCGTGAATACAAGTTCCTCCATGAACATTTTCAGTCCCTCAAATGTAGCCAGTTGGTGTTGGGGAACGTTCTGATCTCCACTTGCCTTGGGTTGTGGAATATTCTCTTCTCTACTAGACTTGGGTACCAGCAGCACCAGGGCGAATGGTGCAGAATCAGACTTGGATAATCTGCTGAGGACGGTTGAGTTTTGGAATGCAAGCAATGGTGGAACTAATGTCTAAGGTACATTTCGGGAATTTGGAAGCTGAGGGTATGCAACGTCATTGTTGGCACAGCTCCGTTTCTTTGGCTGTGGAGCTCTTGTTGTTATGATTGGCTTGTCCTGGCTAGCCTAGTCCAGATGATAGACCTCCTGTTGGTAATCTAAATCGTCTTCTTCAATGTCAGATGATATGGGGGACTCAATGATGATCTTAATTTTGACATCACTGATCTTGCGATTGCTTCAACCATCCCGCTTCATGATTGAGAACTGGGACATCAGTCATCCTCATTAGGATGCAATATGACGCGTGATTGGAAGGGAAACATTTGATAGACAATCAAGATTGGTTGCTTTCTTCAATGTGAAAACTCTCTCAAGATGTGCTTCTTGAATCTTCTGCAAATAGTAATTTCTCACCTGGCTGGGCATAGGTTCCATTTGCTGTAATGAAGATAGAAAGTATAAGAATGTGGGAGAGAGTGGATAAGCAGTAAATATAAGATTAAGTGCAATAGAATAATGGGAATAATTCTACAAGAAGTTGAACTTAGTCGGGGAGGATGCTATTCGAGGCATGCCTTGAAAGGGTTCTGGAGAGATGACTTCAATGATTCATATATATCTCGAGGATGGCAGTCTGGGATTGCTGTGTAGGATCTTCTCAGGTGTGCTGGAATGGATGGATTTCTTGTCAGGTGAGCCAGAATAGATGGATTTTTCATGCAGAATGTTAGCAACTCCTGTCAACAACACTCTGTATGTATGCAAGAAATGGACATCGGCTAAAGCCAATGCCGATGGAATGGGACCAGATATATCAAATGACAACTCACAATATTCAGTAACCCTTTGATCTGGCCAAATGTAGCTCTGAGAACCTGAATGAAATCATGTGCCCATGCATATACCTACTCTGAATGAAATAATTATGTGGGATTGTTCCAGTATTTGAGCTGACTGCATGGCATAGAATTGGTGCAGCATTGAGAATCTGCAGAACTCTGTAGATTTCGGACCTTCTGAGTAACGGCTGAGCTGGGAGGGTTCATATGGCATTTGTGATTGATCAGTTAGAATTTTGAATATCCATATGTGACATATTTGTTGGAAGGATACACGGATTTTCATGATATTCTATCTGACTAGGATGCTGCAGCGAAGATTGCTGCCAAGCAGGCCAATATCATAAGTATAACTTCCCTTTCGTGAGTTTATCTGGGCCATGTCTGCAGAATCCTCTTCCAAACAATATTGCAGAAAATAGAGGAGGGAGAGCATTTGATACACAAAGGAGAGACACCGGTGTAGAGAAAGAATGGTAAGGTACGATGGATGATTCTGGGGTAATCTTATCATTCCAAGCACAACTCATCAATGCCAAGATTGGTAACAAATCTGACCTAAATATTGACTCCCAATCAGGTTTTGCACCTTATGTCTAGTAAATTGCACACTGTTAAATCACACATTCATTATGAGTCTCAGAACTACAATGGAGCTTGAAAATCAATGTTGTGGTTGATAGCCATATATTACGATGGTATCAATGCATAGTCACATGATATCTCACTGCAGCCAGAGGAAGGATTGCTTGGGTGCAGTACCGCGGAAATGAGGTGCACCAATGTTGATATGATTATGTTGGGATTCAATGGCTGGGAATTGCAAGCTTGCCTTACTCTGATAGTTAATTGCACTCTTCAAAGCTGTCTTTTGGTAACTCGAGCTTTGAAGATTCTCTCTCTTCATACTCCTCTCCTTGTGCAAATTCGTTTGCATAATCTATTTTCAGATACGAGGATTGGTGGCTGAAATAGATATTTTGTCAGAATCCAGTGAACTCTGTTTCCAAAGCGTTGGGAAATTTGGCCTCTTTGAGTAATTGTGGTACATGGGTGCCCGGGAGTTGCTGGCCATCTTGCAGAGTCTCTGAGCAGAATCTGTTGTTTGAGATTCTTGCTCTGATGCTCCAGCTCTTCTGACAGATCCTGAACTTGCAGAAGCTATTTTAGGATTTGGAAGCACAGGTGCAAACATACTACATAGTCAATATCAGATTATGTGAGGTTACCAACAGGCCAGGTCTGTGCATTTAAGGTTTAGTTGCGCAGTGACTACCTTCCTGCCACGGACAGTTGACACAGAGCTGATAGTTCAATGTACTACATGGCCGGCTGTCACATACTGATGAAGCATAGATTCATGTCTTCACAGAGGCCAAGCGGGATGAGCGACCTGTACCTAAACATAGAGTGACTAGATAGATGACAATCTCTGTTCACTGCATCCATTGATTCAAAGTTGAACAAAACAGTATGAGAATAAAGCAAACTAAGATGTAAAGTACACTACAGACAGGGGTACATACACTTCAGTGGCTTATTTGTCAGTCTTGAGGCCATACTGGGCTGGAATATTACATCCATAATGAGTTGCAGCTTTTCAAAGTTGGCTTCATACAAATCCAAGAATCTCATCCTGGACTGGATTGCAGATCTTAGTTCTGCCTAAACTTCAATTATAGGCCTGGAAAAACTCGAAAGCGAAAGTGAAAGCTTAGCCATGAATATCCAAGCCATCTCCCAGTATGTGAATCTCAGGGATACGGATCTGAGGATTGCCTGAACTTCAATGAAATGCCCCCAAAAGCTGGGACTTTGCTATGAATTGGTGAGCCAATGTCTCATATTCTGACATAGATACTCAATATTGCCTAGACTGTCTTAAATGCCAAATGGGCTTGGCAAATATGTTGTGCTAGATCTGTCATAATGATATGCTCAGGATTCTCCAATGCACTGGAACATTGATCACAGGCCACCAAAAGCTTCAGTGTTGCCACAAATAAGTGAGCCTGTGTCCCATATTCTGGCACAGGTAATCAACATTACCTAGACTCTCTTTATTGCCAACTGGGATTGGCAAATATTCAGTAATCAAGGGTTCATATCAATATGTGCCCAGGACTCTCCAGTGCACCTCGAATCGAATAATATGGCAGCTGAATCTGTGACATTGCCACAAACTAGCGAGCTGTGTGTCATATTCTGACACAAGTACTGCATATTGCCTCGACTATTTAATTGGCAAATGTGATTGGCAACTATGCTGTGCTCAATCGGTCATATTGCAACTCAAGACATGTGCCAAGGATTCGGTGGTTCACGTAAACTTCGAGTATAAGACAGCAAAAGCTGCAGCCTGGCCACAAATAAACAATCCCATTTCTCATGTCCTGACACTGCAACAGCACTGTGGTTAGACTTACATTATAGTGAAAAGGGATGGCTAACCTGCAGCGCGCCATGTGTCATAATGACACTTATGACAATGCCGAGGATTCTCTGGTGTACCTGAAAGAGGTTGAATTATGCTGTTTACATTCTTTTGACTTGAAAATGTGGACATGGCCTGGGATTGCCAGCTTACCTCAACCTACAAATGATTTCAAGACTTTGCGGCATGATTCTCAAAATTCAACCCATGCCTTTTATGAAGAGATAGGCCAGCCGGGAACTTGCGATGTAGCTTATCAATGTAATTCATCTCATATTGTTCGTTAATAATAATCAAGAACACAAATGAAATCCCTCTCTAACCATTCCAATATCAGAACTTTGATTCACTCCAAAACGACAGAGAGAAAGGATTTATTCATGCAATATAGTGTGGCTTACAAACAACATTTTTGACTGTGTGTATCAGTTCAGCACATTATGTTGGTTGAATGTCTAAAGAGTCGTACCTTGATGAAGCCTCCTACAAATCTATGATGGTAGATCCTCAGACTGCATTGTGTCTCCATTCTCCGTCAGTCGCGTCATGTGGTCCTCTTGAGCCTCCGGAATGCAGTAATTCGTCAACGTTGTTATAATTGGTCGACTCCTCAATCCGTGTAGGACTCTAATTTAGGCCAATTCATGGTGTTGGCGAATATTACCCACATGGTTATCATAGCCACCAGGTTCCATATTGAGTAACCATGTGTTTGTAACTCCGTTTTGCCTTAGTCTCAGAACTTGTGCAAATGCCTGCCACTGTTCATTCAATACCCAGAACTTCTGTGTTAGTACGGCATGATTGGAAGGTATATGATTTATGCCAGTCCCACCCACTTTGGGTGTAGCTACAAATTGATCCGGATTTCATGGATCCTGGAATATGAGCTGCATCACTGTGCATTCATCATTGCTGATATCTGCATACATGTGGAATATATCCACATGATCCACAAAATGCTTGGTTAGCCACCACTTGAAAGGACAAATCTTGGCTGGCAGAGGTCAAAATCGCATCCCCTATTGTGGCACAGGTGCACCGAGGAGTGCATTTTCATTTCTCTTGGGTGCCGAATTGAGTGCTTCTCTTGATGTGTCATCTTGGTCAGGTTTGTTGACAAGCATTGGCAGAACTGTCTCTGACCCATCAGACAATTGGGGAATTCTCCCAAGTATCAAGGGTCCATTAACCACACCGTTGCTGGAACACATCATCACAATCCTCAATTGCTCTCTAAACTACCGATATCATACTGGCTGTCATCAAGGGACCCTCCATGCTTGGGAAGCACCCCGGGAAGTGAATCTCTCCAACAGGGTCTTTAATTGTGCTTGCTCTTTCTCTGTCCACTCAAGATCAATGAGGTGTGCATTCCCCTTTGGTGTTCAAACCAATGGTGTTTGATTATCTAGTTTCGATTCAGACCACCTTCTAGTTGTCCAAGGTTTTGCAATATGCATTATTTGGTGCGCCGCATCCTGTTGAGCGTCTTCATCTTCAGTTCCAATAGCATGCATCAAACTCTTCACAGCTACATTCAATTCCTCTGCACCATGCTTTTAGATCACAGTATCATTCTCTGGATATTCAGGTGCACCTGAACACAGCCACATCATCTGACCACACCAGTCATAGAGTGAATGGAATCCCGATGTAGCTGTCACTTGAAGTTTGAATCCAATTGTCGCTTTCATCGCAAATTTCCAGCGCACACTGTGTCTCTTCTTGTACTATTGAGTCTCATCAAAAATCCAAAAACTCCATGAATCCCATGAGAGTTGCCCGTTGCTTGATGGTTTCACTCTGGATGTTAATTCATCATACGAAAGAAGTTGGATATGCAATTTGTTGTCTGACATGTGAATACTGCCATTCAGATACTCATGGGGGAGATTTGAATGTTCTGTGTGCAATATGTACACTGGTTTGAATTCGGTTCCATATGTCATATCGTCAATGACACTCTGTAATATCTCTGCCACTCTGGGCATTGTGACAACCAGTATTGGTTCAAGCGCTGAAGTAAACATTGGATGCCCCGGAGGTGGAGTTGTCAGGATCTATAACAGGCAGCAGGGCACTGTAATCAGTCTCTGCAATGAACACCACCCCCATTTGTTGCCAATAATCCTGGGATAGTCGTTCTGCGCCATATTCCCCCACTCTTGAAGGATGCTCTGTCACAAAATTGACTGTGGCAACCCCATAACCACATTCTTAGTCAGCAATTTCTTATCATAGCTGCTGCCACTGAGGTAAAAGTCATGCCAAGACCCATTTTGTCAGCCGCCGGTGCTCTTGGCATATCTGAAACCCAAATCCATCACCTCATCATAAACCATATTGCACATACCTGGTGCGCCAGACACTTCATTGCAGGGAGGTCTTGAATAGGACTCCTGTTGCCAGGGACTGAGTCAGCATTTGATTGGTGAATTGGATGGTCATTCTGCAGCCTTAGTGCCTCATCAAAACACAAGTGATCAAAGTCATCAGCACAATGCATTTTTGTCTCTTGGACCCTCTGGGAGTATTTGGGAGTTGTCTGACCAGAATCCCATGATGGTCATATCCCTGAGTTGACTGGACCAATGCAGTGGTCTTCAGGTGCACCTGGGAGCGCTGGCATCAAATCTGGGAGCGCCAACGACAAGCCAGTGAGCGCCTGGGAGAACTGACAACAAGCCTGAGAGTGCCAGGCAGCACCTGTGACCGGTCTGGGATCACCTCAAATCACAGTGGAGCAGTCTGAGAAGAACAATATCTCCCTCGGGAATGCTGATGGTATACCTGCAAATCATAGCGACTACTTCTCGTTCAACAATTTTTGATGCTCATTGATTAAGTTTGTCTCTGCATCAATGTATCAATGGATCTAGTATCTTTTAGCTACTCATCTACACAGGGTATATCTGAACCGGCTGCAGGCGGCGCTTTGGACGAATTTGAGGTGTGCCTAAAGATGACGATTGAGTGAACTCAGTCATGCACTTGAAGGCTGTGATTGAGTCACCATGGAGATGCACTTGGAGGCCATGATGGTGCGAAATTGATGGCATTGACTGAGCGAGTGTCGATATGCACTTGGGGGGCCATGATTGTGCGAAGTTGGAAGCCATAATTGAGCGCGTTAGGAGATACACATGGAGGCCGTAGTCAAAAGAAAATCGGGATGCACTCTGAGGCCGTGATCGAATGATTTTGGAGATATGCCCTGAGGCCACAATCAGGCAAACTTGGAGTCCGTAAGTAAGCTGACTTGGAAATAGAATTTTGTGGCCACAATCAAGTGTACTTAAGGGTGTACTCCAAGGCTGTGATGATCCGATATTGGCGATGCACTCTGTAGTCAAGATCGAGCGAGATTGGTAGAGAATGGTGACGTGATCGATGGGAGGCGTGGCTGGTACTCTTTGAGTCTCTATTTCTCAGTTAGTTAAGTTGCAACTATAGGAATGTTATGTGGTGATTTTCCCTTTGAGCTCTCAGGCAGAGCAGGCTGGTGGCGGTCGATTTTGTAGGAAGGCACTCCTGAAGCTGAAGCTACATTCAGCGGTCAACTCGTAATTGTGAGAATCAAGGGAAGCCAGACATTCTTGGGTGGACACTGTACTCAGTGTATGGTGAACTAAGTGTATGCTTTAGTCGGTTTATGCTCTACTTGGTGTATGCGGTACTTGGTGTATGCAGTACTTGGTGTATGCTGTACTCGGTATATACTCTACTCAGTGTATGCTATACGTAGCATATGCTGTACTCTCGTTGTAAAATCATTAACATGGCATGGAAAGATCCTGAGTAATAACTAAACTTTGTATTCTGTAATGATGGTGGAGTTGTGGATGAGAACGAGAGAAGGGATATGAAGATGGGAACGATACTGACAATATGCGTGGATATGGGACATCAGGGGTCTGACCTCCGTGAATGGGTTCAGAAGACCTCACATAGGTGTTCTAACTAGGCTGATCTGGAGTCACAACTGCTGTATTAAGCATGGTAAATTGACCCTCACATGAAATTCTCCAAGTCCCTGTTTCTCTTGAAGCTTTCCCACAGCTTCTCTTATCTCTCTCTATCTTGTTCTCAACTCTACCAACACATAAGAACATGAAGTTATGTCATCCCTCACTATCTCTCCATTCCATGATCATGAGTTTACACACAGTACAGCATACACTGAGTACAGCATACACCATGCACAGCATACACTGAGTACAGCATACACCATGCACAGCATACACCCAGTACAGTATACACTGAGTACAGCATACACCATGTACAGCATACACCAAGTATAGCATACACCAAGTACAGCATACACCAAGTACAGCATACACCAAGTACAGCATACACCAAGTATAGCATACACCAAGTACAGCATACACCAAGTACAGCATACACCAAGTACAGCATACACCAAGTACAGCATACACCAAGTACAGCATACACCAAGTACAGCATACACCAAGTACAGGACAGGGTAAGAACCGCACACACCTGGTACAGCATACACCAAGTACACCATATACCAATTACTTCATCATTACATGATTGACCGTCTTCCTGCTCCTAGCCAGTCTCTCATCTCTCGGTGGACCTTGTTGTACTGACCTCTCTACATTCTCACGAATATGAGTTAACAAATGACTGGAGCCTCAGCTTCTGTTGAGCCTCCCATTGACCAGCTCCAAGTGCTTCTCCAAACTCGCTTGAGCACGGACTCGAAGTTCACACCATTATAGCCTCGACATGCATCTCTAAAGTTGCTATCTCAAGGCCTCCCAGTTCCAACCATCATGGGCTCCAAGGGCACCTCCATTCCTGCACAATCATTGTCTTCAAGTGCATCTATTAACTCACTGCATCACAACCTTGAGGTTTGAACAATCATACCCTCCAAGCGCATCTCTCATCTGGTACAATCATGACCTCCAAATTCATCTCCAAACTCCCTTGATTATGCCCTTTAAGTGCTTCTCTGAGTTCACTCATCTCAGCCTCCAAGTGCATCTCCAAACTCACGCGATCACTATCTCCAAGTGCATCTCTTTGTGCCCGCAATAACAGCCTTCAAGTGCATATCTGAGTTCAGTCAATCTCGGGCTCATAGCAAATCTCCAAACTGGCTGGATAACTGCCATCTAGTGCATCTTCTCACCCGCTAGATCATCACCTCAAAGTGCATCTCTAACTTCCCAATCGGCATCTCCATGGGCTCCTCCAACTATGCTGGAGTACCGTCAGCTGCCAGATTGACTGTACCTATATATACAGAGAGACTTAGATACATAATACATGTCTTACTATGATGGAGCGAATCATGTGACTGTAACAAAGAAGAATGTGATAAACGAAATGCCTTCCGGTTATGGAACTCTATGACCCACTGCTGTGAGAGAATATGCCACTAATTTTACAGTCTCCTGCCGAGCTGCACAGAGGTCTCAGGTACTCTTGAAGTCTCCCACAGTCCTGCGCAGATGTCTCAGCTGCTCCAAAATTTGACTATCATATATGTCATATCATATCATCTTCAATGCACCTCCATAATTGCATGTACATGCATGAGCACCTGAGAATGCAGTTGCACAGTCCAGGAGCACTTTGCTGAGCTCCAGGAAGGTCTGGGAGAATCTCGAAGTAATTAGGAGCAACAGTGAGCACAACGTGATTGTCTGAGAGGCCTACACACAGCTGCCCGAGCAATTCACATTGTGCTGATGTTAGTTGTTGATTGTATTGAGTACGGTATTCACTACTGAACTGCTATTATCTGGATCGTGGAATTCCTCACCATCCTCCACTTGCTCCTGATGTCCCCTTGCACCATATTCTGTCTTCTTTTTGTCCTCAATGATCTCTTTCAGTTATTCCGATGTCAGCTGGGCAGATGGCCTCATTCTCCAGCGCTCTGGAAATGTATTGCAATGTTTGGTATTTCACAGATAAGCAACCATTGGAACGAATATATATGGATGGAATACAATCAATTCTAATCTTTCAATCAGAACTTACTTTCATACAAGTATCATTCTTTTGCCTACCATCCTTCGCTCCATCCTCTGTTCTACTATCATCTGCACGTTCCAAGGTGTATGTACAATGATTATTTGTTGCCCACATCTAGCCTTGACATAGCTGGTGGGGATTACCTTGGCTGGTCTAATTACATGCTCGGCAAGCTCCTTCCCTGCAGCATTTTTCATTTCTATCCAAAATATGTTCCAATCGTATCCAACTTTTAACTTGAAAGCATCTGAAAGGCAATAGTTGTACGAAATCTGGCCAGATATGGGGTCATTCATCATCTGCCCAGGTGTATATAATCCCTTTTACACTTGTTCTGATTTGTCCTGCTCCAAGGTGCACTGGAACTTTGATGTTAGAATGTATGGCTCTTTTGGGCATCCATTTTTGTTGGTGAAATCAATCAGCTCCTTCCAGTGCTTCACATCTGTATATGGAGCTTGGAGTTGAGTGGGGGATCTAACATTATCATTGCCATCTAACACCCAGCGAATCACAGCCATGAATATGGTATTGGGCAACTCTGGGAGGTTACTTTTCACCTTTTGGCCTGCAAGCTCTCCCAAATCTGTTGCCAGCTGCATGTTGCCCCGCTTTCCCTTTGTCCTTGACTCCTGAAATTTGCTTGCACATTTCTGCCAAAACATCGCAATCCACTACTGGTGAATCTATTCAGCACGGTCGGAATCATTTCATGGCAGCGAGTTCTTGAAAGTTGCCACAATGTCTGCGACCACTGGTACCTAGTCCTGGGGTCTGTCTTGTTGCTGTTTCATATGGTTCTGCCCACTGATGAAGGACTGATGGTTAATTTCCAGACACCCAGCCATGCATAGTTTATTCCACAACTTGAACGCACTGTAGTTGGCCTACCCCATCCTTGTTGCAAATTGCTGCAAGAAGAATTCAGTTTCCATCAGGCTGATTGGGGGTTTGCCTTCTGCACTGCCCAAGTTCGATGAATCATCCCTCTCATCATCTGCTTCACATTCATCATTTGAAATCTCCTGCACTGGAGGCAAGTTCATAATCCCTGCACCATCTGGCTTCCATTGTTCTGCTGGCAGCTGGAATCGTTTCCTTGGGAGACTAATGGGCAGTCTCTCAGGTGTGCCAGAAGGATGTTCAGGTGGAGGAGTACAGCTGGAAGATGTTGGCCGGTTGACTGGATTGTTTTCTGGGTATTCTGGAAGCACTCTCTGTGCACCTGGAGATGATGGCCCTTGTCCTGACAACTGCCAAGGGGGGTATATTCGAGACCCACTAAAACTGCCTCGGTGGAGGTCATATCCTTGCCACTGCGGCCTGTAACTTGGTAATCCTTGGCTTGTGCTGGTGGTTGGTGGCGAACTGTGTGTCATGTCGAACAGAGATTGGTGATAAAACAGCAGAGAGCCTGGAAATTGCTGCTGTGAAGGAGAGTAACCATACCCATGCTGCAGATGATATTGATTGGTGTGTTTTCCAGATCCACAGTCTTTGCTAGTGGCAGTTTGTAAACAATTATCCAATGATTCCAATAGGTCATCACAGCATTGTTGTGAGCCAAAGAGGCCACACAGTGGTGTGATATTTGCTCTCTTCGGTGGAGATTTGTTCTTCAACATGATCTGTATTGGAAGAGGGTGGTAAACTACCATAGATAAAGAATGAGATGATGACAATATTGGACAATGGCTGTGTATTTTGCAGGTAGCAGTGACCTTTGTCAGGATGATGGGCATTCTATATCCCACTCGGTTGTCATGAACAGAGGTGTTTTACTACACCTTCATATCATGAAACCAAGCTGGCTGAGAAAAAAAAACCACAATCACAAACATCCTACCATGCTTGGTTATATGCTCGAATTCATATACTGGGATATTGGATAGAAGCTCACCTTCCTACAGGTTCCAGGACTGTAAAGATCATAAAAGTGATATGACATGATATCTCCAGGAACCGAAGAAGACTTATATCCAGTATGAAGGTTAGGATGACTAGGAATATTTCACATACATTTTGGGTGTATGCCCTTGCAATGTCATTTAATAGGACACCTGTGAGTTGAGCAGCAACAGTCTGTGCTTCAGATTGAGCTTTTTGTCTAATCATCATTGTTCCACTCAGGATCCACACATCAGTCAAAGATTACTACTGAAGCAAGGATCATACGAACCGATTAGTTCTCCATGATCATTGTGTGCCCAAACAGCTAGCTAGACACCTCACGTATTCATGTTATTAGAATGATATAACTTCATTTACTGCTGCTCAGAGGCTCTAGCGTAGGTATAACTCATAATGTCATAATGATGCAGTTCAAGGTGCATTATGGGAATTACAGCAAGCACTGGATAAACACAAAAGTAAAGTAGATTGCAATGCTGACAAAAGAAATATTCCCTTCTCTGCTAACGATCTTCAGCAGAAGATGTGCATGTTCATTGTACACTATATGATATCTATATCCTGGTATATGAAGAAACATGATTGTATGGTGGCTTTATTTTACCCCTCCCCTGCATTTGGCGGGGTGTGATATGGCTGTGAATGTGATATGCTAACGTGAGTTAGCTCACTTTCACATCAATATCCCTCATTATCTGAATCACCCACTGAAGCATCTCTGCGATTCATCCGGACATGTGTTATCTTACAATTCCTCCAATATAGTCAATACTCACTAGCAACACGTTGAGGGCTTAATCTGCACAAAGGTCGTATTTGATTGGCAAGGACTCGAGGCTAACTATTATTAATATCAGTCAGTAACAATGAATGAAGGGCTATTACCTGATGGAATTTTAGCAAATGCAGACTGGGATCAACCCGAGCCACCATGATTCGACTGCAGTTGGTGCAGCAGAATAGCCTCTAATGAGCTTGTCAACTTAAGATTTACCGAAACACAATGTACATGGTGCACCACCACCTGAAGACACTCCTGTGGAATGAAATATAGACCCCTAGTTGCCTGATCTGACATGTACACCTGATCGAACCAAGACAAAGGCTTATACAGAGGCAGTTGGAGAGGAAAATGCTGCAGGGAAAGCAAATGGCAAAGAATCTGGATTGTACACCAAGCATGGCAAGTACTCAGAACAATGGAATCTATGGAATCCATTTCAGTCAGCATGTAACATTCAACAAGCTCAAATATTTAGCCACCAAATGAAAACATGCATAGACTAATGTCTGATGCATGGACTGGACACCTTGAAAATGATACCATTTCAATCTGCAGATACCCAGCGAAAGCACCTCTCTGAACTTGATTTTGGGCTCAGCAATGATTGTTAGATTGAAGATCATTCGCATATCTTTGGGACATTGTACTACAGGGATATTTTGAAATGGATACACTTCCTTTTAGCAAATCTCCCAGTTCAGGGGCACCGCAAGTTTCAATCCGTTCTCCTCACAGACTCATCAAGTAGCAAATTATGCAGCAAAACGATCACAGGCGTTTAGAGGTGTGATACCCTTTGATCAGCTTGCTGCCAGGGCGACAACTGTGCCAGTCCATAGTGCATCCCACAAGACTCAGTTGAGTAAATTTTTGGGTGCTCAGCATGTGTGGCCACTGATTTCCAATTGTTGAAATTCGCAAAGATAGGCACCCCAGACCTGAAAAGCACACCTGGATCGTCATTGGGCCGATCCACTGTCCTCTGAAATGAGCCAGAAATACTGACAGGGCATGGCATTCCATGGGTGGAAAAGTGCTGTCCCCACTCAGAAATCCTGACATATCCGGACCTGTCTTGACATAGTATTCTGACGCTGGATTCCCGAGACAATGTTATCCTCTTTTGGCTGTCTGGGTCAGGGACAATTTGGAACAAGTCATGATTGCTCGAGTCTCATATGGCACAGGCCAGATGTGGTAACTTTCAACATGTGCACTAATGGGGTATTCAACTTTTCAACAACTTGATAACTCAAGAGATCAGCATGTTTCCTCAGAGCTTGTGGATGAAACTTATATTGATGGTCTGCACACTCTTGGTATTCATTCAATCTGCAACCAGTTCTGGCAATACCCTCTCTGCAATGCCTAACGGCTTTGGTAGCATGATGAATTGCAATCGCTGCTCTTGGGTTCACTTGAAGACATATTGCACTGGCTGCTCAAATACCTGAAAGCTGGAAATGTCAAGGATCAATTTGACAATTAATTCACATTGGGACAATGATATCCAGGTCTCCAGCATGCAACTTAACCATTCGATAGATCGAAACGCAACTCCTGGTAGTGGCACCAGATCTGGGGTAAGATCAGCAAACTGGCTGTAAATCGCACTCCAATGCTTGACTGCTTCTAGAATGACGGGAATACTGCAGCGGAGACAGCATTGGATGCAATGGTAATAGGCGCAGTGCAGGCATTGAGTGAATTCTCTCTACTTATTAACAAACAAAATACGTCTGAGTGATCCCTAACAGTACTAGACAATCAACAAAAGCTATTGTACAAGACGAAGGGGGCTTTTCGAGAACAGAACATGTTGAAGTCTGTAAAGGCCAAAGTGGATAAACAGTTCGCAAGACATTCTCATTAGTTATGAGAATACAAGATTCATAAAATCCATGGTGCAATGAAGATTGAGGTGTATGGGGCTGACAAGGTTACCACAACAAAATGAAGGCAATCTCAGTTGCACCATAATAGAGCCGGAGAAGTGGCAACCAACTTGTCAGATGCTGATCAGCAGAGGGCAAAAGAGCAATTGGAGCGCATAATCTGTCAAGTGACACCTGTTAAACACTAGCTTTTCAATGAATAATGCCAATATCATAAGCAACAATGATTGCAGAAAGTCAGGACTAAGGCAACCCATCCCACAAGTACATTCACCACAAAACTAACACAATTGAAGACTGCTGCAGGAGAAGAGGTTTATGGGGCAGCAAACATAACCACTGACAGGCATGTGGAATTTCAACTGCGTCTATCTGATGCTGAGATTGAAGCCACCACCTGGAGTATTGCTTATATAGACCACATTGTGAATCAGGTGGATAGAGAGATTTATGGTATCACTTCAAATGATCAGATGTGGTTCAAGAAGGAATTCTCCATTTGCTTGATTGTGTTTGAGGCTATGTTGCAGGCAATCAGTGTTCAGAAGCTCCGGGAATCCCTTGAACAGCATGGAATACACTCTGGGTATCCCAAGATGCATCTTGTGAGCAATATATCAGAGTCAATTCTGCGAATATGGTCTGGCAATACTGTCGCCACTGATATTTCTGAATGGATACATATTGGCAATGTGAAGGTGACATATTGGCAATGTGAAAGAGGCATATTGATCTGCTGACAAAGTCAGATCCATTTGACAGCTGCTCAATCACAACGAGCTGGGTACCAGTCCTCAATATATGCAGGAGACACTGTTGTAACTTGCCCTTTAAGGCTGGTATGATATTGACTCAGCAAAAGTATTCAACCTACTATCTGCTGTAGATACTTGGTGAAATACTCACAGAGCCCATCTTATAAGCCTCCAGCATTGGCAGGCAGAGCCATTTTTCCACCCATATCACAACAGGTATATCATTTGAGAGAAACCCATCTCCACGGAGTGTGCAGAAGTATCAAATTAACCTCACTCCAAGATGCATCACTAGATTGCATAAATGTCAACATTGGACAGCTATTTCATGCACAAATGGAAGAGTACTGGGGACATGAAGGTAGTGGACTGGTGCTCGGATATGATCAGAATGTACTCATAGGCAGTATAGTTATTAAACTTCAGAATGGGCTGTTGTACTATCATCAACCATTTCACTGCGCAATATCTGTTGAGCATCTGGGACCTAATTGCAAGGTGAAATACACCAATGGCAACCAAGGGATCATGTCTCAATCTCATAACATCTGAGTCCAACATATGGAAAGTAACATTCATAATACCTTCCAATGCCAAGTTCCTGCCTTTCCTGTATGATACATTTGCTGGACTCCACTGAAACAGATTCTCCCATTTCAGAAGCCTCTACCTGCTGGAAAAACTATATCCACTCTTTCTAAGAGGAGTGAGAAGATTCAACAATGGATATTATATTCTCAGGCTCAAGAATATGCAGTGGTAATTTAAAATAGGTTCAAAGATTTGCATGGTTGGGCTGATTGTGTTGAAGGGTTCATACTGGTTATCAAACAGACAGATAAAATGCATATTGCACTGGTCGGAGCGATTGTCGGACCACCTCATTTGGTTCAAGGGAACAGTACCTCAGAAACAATTGAAACCATATGGCGTGTAAATAATCATTTCGATTTAGATAACTACTGCACTGTATATTTGGTCAAAATTTCTGAATCAAGGTGGGGAGAAGGAAGATAGTTAATCGAATGGTACTATTGGATATAAAAGTCAGAATTATCCTGTGTAGCCAGTATGGCGTCAGGTTCAAGGTGCACCGGAACAGTCCTGGGGATGCAGCCAATTCCCTCCATAGCTCCAAAATGTGCACATCCTAACAGTTTGATTTTGCAGCATTTTGAGCACAACTATACACTCTTTATGATATTTTTGTATTCTGTTCCGCAACATCTGGAGCATTGAGGAGCACTGGTGAAGTGGTTTCAGAGAACCTGAGAGCATATCGCTTTACATTCAGCTTATCTGGGAGCATCTAGGAGCCTCTGGAAAGATCAGTGCGACTGTTCAGAGTTGCTGAGTAGTTTAGTTATGACATCCAAATGATTTTAAATTGTGCTGATATTGGATGGAGAAATTGGACATAATGTATTCCAATAGCCAGGATATAAACAACGTTGTGAGCTGGATAACTTGAGTATAGTATTGCCCTAGTACTATGTTATTTTATGATATGTACTACACATGTTGAGATCAAATAATGAATTGTGTTTGTTATTTCTAGACATACATTTGAATGCAGAAAATATTTCATCAGTATACACTAAGTAACTCACTTTTTTATATTTTAAATATTTCTTTACAGGTTGTTAAATAGTAATAGCTTATTATGAGATCGATATTCATTCCAACATAAGGAAGATTATGTATAACAAATTCGAGAAACTGGTCTCTCATATGGAGAGGTTTGCTTAGTAAGCTGATTAATCTATTCAACATTCAAGGCAATCCTGATAAGTAGTCATATTATTTTGAACATAACATATAGTTGTATTGGAAATTGATGGGCATGCTGAATGGCTGATAATTATATTCATATACAGTGGAATGGTAACAGGGTCAATGCAGTTTATTGGACAAATTAATTGGTAACAGTCAATGGTAGCAATTCTAATATCTAGTCTAGATTTTGGAAAGAGGAACTTTAGTTACTCTATTGTATATTCAGATTAATTTCAGCTTCAACACTTATACTTATTGACAACTATCTTCTCAGCAACACAATATATTGGAGTAAGATATTTACCATTTTGGCATATTATAATACTACAAAATCCATATTATGAGTACTACATTGTTTACCAATAGCTTATCTACAATATGATTCTCAAAAGTTGTAGATATATACTATTCTATATAGGTTGATTTTGGGTTTAGTTTATTTCTCACATGATCTTATCATACATTCTAACTACTCATTATTACATTTAATATGCAAACAAAATGTAATCAACTTTGACTTTAACAAACAGACTCGATATTTTATGATAATAAATTGAAACAGAAGTTTGAATTGCTATATTAAATAGGAATTGACAATATATGTATGCATTAGTAGATGAACAAAAACACCAATAAAATACATAGTATAATGATTTCACACACAACCAAGGAACTAAGATTTACATATGCTGGAAAATATCTGAAGTTAATAATTATTACAATCTAATCAATAGTTTTATATTATCTCACCGTGAATGAATTCACTATCCAGAATTGGGTTTATCTGATGAGAGGTATATTGATCCAATACAAATTCACATTTTCAAAGAAGGTGGGGTGATTAAAGAACTTTGAGCAATGGATATGAACAGTTGTCCGAAATCAATTTAATGCAATATCACCAGCCACTTATATCTTGGCAAAGCTATCAACTAAATTGACTGAACAATTTCCATTGCCCGAAAGGATTACCAAATAGTAACAATATTTAAAGTAGTGTTTAAATTTACCTAATAACAATATTCAACATAATATATTATTAATTGAATTTAAATGATTATATTTTCCCATGTGTGTAAGGTAAACTTTCTATATACAATGAAAATCAAACTCACAAGAAATATTGTCGAAAAAATTCAAATTGGAGTACAGATCAAATTCCTTGTACTGATTTTCATTACAAAAATACAATATAACATATGGGTACAATGTGTCGGTACGACTAGGAGATCATATTCAAGTAATCAATACTGACTCATACATACCACAGTTGTAAGATATAGTTGGATACACTAATCAATTCATCAAATTCTACAATTCATGCAGCTGCACATAGGCTATGCAGATACTGATATATAAGTGAATTCATAATCAAAGCGGAAGTTTTCATTGACAAACCAAACATGCAAGTTTAGGTTATATTCCAAGCTGTAAGTTGCATTTATTAACAAGTAATTGATTAACCAATAAAGAAATGGAAATATTTCAGTATCAAAAAATCTCTCTTTACAGACAATTTGTCCTTTACTCTTGATTCATTTTTTATACTGAATGTATTATCTGAATTCTGAGCTGATATTATATACACCATCTACTAAATTCTTACCAACATATTCACACCATATTGTCTAACATTACAACACATCAGACCACTTTCTGGTCATCCTAAAATGTCCTCCCTGTATATTCACCTATTATTATACCATTCTTGTGTCAGGTGATGTCAGCTCATTCCATAATTTCCTCCAATACTTATCATTTGGAACTTTCTGTCTGGTGTCTAACGTTGTGGCATTTGCATATTTCTGACTTTGGTTTGTGGTTCATCAAAAGCGATTTCAAAGAGTACAGAGTTTCTAAGATAGTGCAGTTGAAACCAGTTGATAACACTGAGGCCATTAACATACATTGTAGGTTCCCCCATGTGGAATGGATAGCCCTTTCAATGAACAATATACAGTGAATGACATTGGTACATACCGGAGTTGTCAATCTTCTTGACCCGATACTCATGTTCACAGCCTATCATTACTGGTGAGTGTGAAGGAATACGTTATCCAGGCCAGGGGAAGTCTGTTCAGGGATCTAGTTCTGAAAGAAAAAAATACTATAAATCAGTGCCAGCATTATGTCTTCCAATTCATAGGAGGATAAAAAAAATATATAGGTGATTGTACATAGTCTTTGCCACTCCCAATCTAGTCTGTGTGAGGTGCATTGTGGGTACTTGTCACGCATCAGAACATACTTTTCTTCGAAGCTCAAAGCTCAGTCTGGGCATCCCCAATAAGTTTATTAGCAAAGAAGATGTTTGACACAGCAAGCCTCTTCAAGTATATGGGTGAGGTTGGACAAGAACCACAGAATGGTCACATTTTAATATTGAGTGGACTGATGAAGTAACCATTGGGTAGCTGTGGGAGTACTGTGGATACATTCCGGAGTTGTCTGAAGACATACAGTGGCCTTTAGGTGCACCAGGAAGCACTGGTGACATGCACGCATCAGCAGAAGTCCAAATCAACTAGTGAGTGTGCTATGCAAACAGGTGCAACATATAGGAAGCTGTCCGTGGACCCCTGCGTGATGTGCAGCCTATAGTGATCTATAGATGATTCACCGAGCTGGGTGAGTGGCCCAATTGATCTATATACCACTGGCGACCCAAGATGGACCTACTCCTGACTTTACTGGCTGTAGCCTTTGCTGCAACACCAGTGCTGTACACTATTGCTGAGAGTCCACCTGGGAGCCTGCTTGGGAGCTTACTTGAAAGCATCGTTCAACGCCTACTTGACAGACTGCTAGAGTGAGTGTCACCTCAGCAGGGGTAGAATATTCCACGGAAGCTTTCGGCCGATGGAAAACCCTTAGTTTTTGGATGCTTTGGCCAATAGAAAAGTCAGTGTCTGTGGAAGCATTGGCTACTAGAAGGCGCTAGGTCTGGTGAAGTGTTGATGTTAACATAGACGAAGCCAACCTACATGTCTAACTTCTTCTGGTACCATGATCACCATCACGGACGCCATTACCATCATGATTATCACTATCGCCATCATCACCCTGAGCATCTCCATCATTAGCCATGAACTGAATACACACACATATGCCGACAATCGGTTGGAACCGAACAGCAGATCCCGCTGCAATCTCCGAGTCAGAGATCTACTCTCCACAAGATCGAATTGTCTACCTTTCCTGCAGAATCTAAGGCTGCAATTGTGAACACCATGAATGTGAAGCATCATGAGATCTAGTTGTGGTAGGTGCGCTAAAGCTGAGGTTCAGACAATGATATTGACTGATGTCACAATTTCAGCCAACATACACCACCAGCCACCAACCACCCGCTGCTGGCCACCAGCCTCACCCATCCCGGTGCCTGGCGGCTGCAACTCAGCAAGTCTCTGGACTGAGCACACAGGAGCATATATGGGAGCATAAAGTCAAATGAGATTGGGAGTGTCTTGCCTCTGGAGAGTGTATTTGGGAGCATTGAGCCAAGTAGGCTGCAAGTTTCATCGAGTGCAATGAGGACATCTTGTGAGAGTGTACTTGGGAGTGTACTTGAGAGCGACTGGGTGGATAACTCAGGTGGGTACTCGGAGGTGTTCTTGGGAACGTGTTGAGAGCTTACTTGGTTGCATCCAGTCAAGCAGACTGGGAGTGTCATCAAGTGCAATTGGGAGTGTATTCGAGAATGTGCTTGGGAGTATGCTTGAGAGCATCTTGAGAGCATACTTGGGAGCATACAGTGAGGCAGGCTAGGAGTATACCATTGAGTGCAATTGGGAGCATTGTTGAGAGGATGCCTGGGCAAGTACATGAGAATATATATGGTGGTGTACATGGGAGCATACTCAGAGTGTACTTGGGAGTATCTTGAGAGTGCCCTTGAGAGCAAAAGGCAAGCAGGATGGCAGTGAACGATCGAGAGCAATTGCGAGCGAATAGTGAAGCAGGCTGGGAGTCTTCAATGCGTGCAATCAGGTGTGTACTTCAGAGTGTACTTGGGAGCATGCAATGAAATGCATCTGGCAGTGTGCATTCAAGTTTGTATGCAGCATGAGGTATAGTATCCAGCATACAAAATTGCCTGCATATTATTGTAATCGAGCCAGTGTGTCAGGCTATCAGACATCTTTGTGCCATGCATCAAATCTGCTACAAATTACAATCCGAACAAGTGCTACTCTATGAGTACACGTAGTGTCAGGCTATTTTTCCCGCTGTGATAGGACATAGGAAGACTGTGAACAATCTTATACACCACTGGGAAAATAGGCCCAAAGCTTGGGAGTACATTAAATCACAGTCGGTGCACCAGAAAATGATTGTTACCACTCATCTTTAAATTATTTGGAGCTCATGTATTCAGTTTATATTCTTATCCATGTGTGCATGTCTCTATATATTCCTCTTCCTATGTATCTATATATCAGTGTATCAATCAATCTTGCCAGGGTCCATCTGGACTGGCTGCAGTCAGTGTATGGGGGCAATCAGAGAAGCAGCTGGAGATGGTGTTATGATAATCTTAGGGATATAGTGGAGGCCATTATTGCATGAATATTGAGATGCACTTGGAGGCTGAGATTAAGTTTGTTCAGAGATGCACTTAGAGGCTGTGAACATGATGCAATCTTGAATGTAGTGAATGAGTAAGCTTGGAAGTTTACTGAAAAGTGGTCCATTGGGTGGCAGTAGATAGAGAGGCGGGTACATTGGGAGCTGAAAATCTATTCATTGGTAAACTTACAATCATTTGAATATAAAAATAGTTCACTGTATCTTTGAGCTCCTAAATGGAGAGCAGGCTGGAGGTACTTGATTAATAGGTTGGTATACTGGAAGCTGAGGCTGGATTCAGAGGTGTACTTAAAATTGTGCAAATGAAGGAAGACTGGATGGAAATTAGTAAATCTTGGGCACATGCAGCACTTGGTGAGAACTGAGAATCAAGGTATGAAGACATCAAAAGGGATAATTTGGCTTCTTGTTCTCTGGTAATAGCAGTATTGTGGACATGAAGAGAGGTGAGGGTTGTGGATGGGAATAATGAGGGAGGATATAATGGAGATAGACACTGAGGTTGCAACCTATCTGAGTGGGTGTACAATATCTCGAATAGGTGTTCATGTCTGACAGATTTGGTGTCCTCTCTGCCATATGGACTATGGTAAATTAACTGGTGAACTAAATTTCCTTATGTTCTAGTTTGTCATAATGATATTCCCAATCTCCTCTCATTTCCATCTCCCATCTATGTTTGTCTTGTCTACAACTCTACAGTCACTGAAAAACACAAAGCTTAGTCATTTCCCTCCATATATCCACCTCAAGATCTGAAGTTGATACCCAGTACCACATTCAGCACAGATTGAGTGCCTACTGTTCGAAGCCTATCTCCTATCTTGCATGTCTTGCCACACCTTATTGTACTCTACATTCTGTATTTTCACAATTGTGAGTTAACTAAGAAAGAGACACTCTTCTTCTGTCAAACTTCTTTTATGATGAACACTCTTTCAGAATATTTTCAATTTTGCATCATCTTATCCTCCAAATACATTGCTGTATGTACTCAATCAACACCCCAAAGTCGATCTTTAGCCATGCTTGACAACAGCCTCAAAGCATATCTCAAACTGTCTGACTCAGTGTGTCGTATGGCATTGCCAAGCTCATTTGACTACAGCATGGAAGTGCATATCCACACTTACCTAGTAATGGTCCTGAAGTACATCTACTACTTACTCAATTACTGTCTTGAAGTTATCCTCTAACCTGTCTCAATTGCTGCCTCCAAGTGCATCAGCAACAATGCTTGACCACGGTCTCCAACTGCATATCTATGTTCACTTGATTGCAGCCTCTAAGTTTACACAATCCCAGTCTCCAAGTGTATCTCTAAGATAAATTTATTCCTGTCTTCTGGAGGTCCTCCAGTTCAGTTTCTGCAATATCCTCAGCCAGATCGAATGTATGTTAGTATACCGATTGAAGCTAATAGACAATACATGCCATATGGTGATGTTGCAAATCATCATGTGATAATGAAACTCATAGATCTTAGAGATTAATATAATCGATGAAATTGCTTGTGGTTGTAGGACCTGAGATCTTAAGAACTAATGACGAGAGAATAGAACAGCAAGAGTATTGTCTTTTGAAGATCTGATCTGTGGTTTCAGCCACTCCAAAAGTTACATATTCTACAACTCAAATTTCATTGGATCGTCATTACATTTACCCAACTGCCGAAGCTTTCAGTAGCATCTGAGAATCTATTTCGGCCAACTGCATGTACTTTGCTTCGCTTCAGCAGGGCCTGGGAATATCTGAAAATACGTCACAGTACTGGTGTTGAGAACTGGAGTGTCTGGAAGGTTTGGAAGTGGTATCTGGACAGTGTAATATTGTGAACATTTGCATTTTCTTTAGGAATTGTTTAACTTCAGCTAATTTCAACACTTGGATGTTTCTGGATCTGTTTTATTGTTTGTTGCACCTGATTGACTTCAATCTTTTAGAAACCTTCAGTTGGTGTTTGTTGGTTGGAGAATTGAATTTGGCAACTGATTCCTTGGACTGCAGAAGATGTCAGGTATTGTGTTATTTCCAGTTACTAGTTGTTTGCCACAAACTCCCTGGGGGGCTGCAGGTTTCCCCAGTCATGATATTGCTAGTCGATCACGACTTAGAGGTGCTGTTGTATGCTGGTTTTCATGTGTTCTGTGTCACCGTGTTTCTGTTATTGGAATTCAACCTTCAATATTTGTTGAACTGTAAGATATTTATACTGCTGCCTCAAAACACCAAGGCAAATTTGGGTCTGCATTTGGAAATTATATTTATTATTAATTGGTGGAGTCTTCTGAGATCCCATCCCAACAGGCCCTTGCAGCCAGTTGTATTCATTGTCGCATTAGTGGGTAATACATATTACAGTTTTGAAGACTATTTGGCAACAACTTGTTTTGCATTGAATCTCGAATCATCTTGTAATCCCATGATACAGTATATTGACACCCAGGTTCAATCTGGTATGGATGTAGGGAATGGGTGGGGTTCTCCAGAGGTTACATACTTTGAGCTCTAGGATTGTTCACTGGCATGGCAACAGGAGAAGTACTTGGGTATTTTATTTCTTATTTCCTTCCCATCATACAATTTGTCTAGAAGGTGGAGTAATCTTGCACAATCTGGGTAGCCACCAAGAGTCATATTGTGTAGCTGCTGAATTACCCACAATTGTAGTTTGTTATATTCCAGTATGTATATCTTTGTGCAGTACTATAACTTACCATCATTAATAGTGCACTCCAGTTTGTAATTTCATTTAAATTTCCTTTCCCAGTGGTGATTGTGATTATTTTTTGTGCAAATTGGTCAGCAAGGTATACTCTGCTGAAATTATGGAAAATGTATTGGTCATCCAGTCTGGGTAGACCAACAACCAATGGATGCTATCATTCAGGTAGTTTATGCTGCTCTACAACTATCTGAACAAAGTTTTTCAACATTTTATCCCTCTTCTTGGTGAAGTCTCCAGGCTCCCTAGCCAATGCATCTGCTTTTCTGGTCGATGTCCCTGGTGAGTAGATAATGTTCCAATGAAAGGATGATCAAAATTTGAACCAGTGGACCAGTCTTCAAATTTGAAATTACTTTGTAATATATGTGGGGACGGATTTGAGTGTGGTCATCATATGGGTTGTTTTAAGGTTGTGTGCAGCGGAGGCACATGCACATTAGTCCTTGTGTACATGTGAATTAAACTTAGTCAGACAGTTAGCCAGTTTACATCAACAGAGAGATTCAACATAGCGGTCACAGTACAACAGTGTATGGGCATGGGGATGTTGCTGGTTTACACGAACCCCACTCGGATGTAGATTTCGAATTGTGGCATCATTGACGTGGTCTCCCACGCATGCAGACAGGTGTGATGTGTGATTGGATGACAACTTGGCTGCATCGACAGCGATCTTGATTTAGAAGGTTGAATGTATGACGTACACGAGCTGGAGTTTGGAAATTGCAATAGTCTTGGAACAGAAACAGGTTCTTGGCATTGTTGACAGTACAGAGACAGCACTGGACGTGAAGGACAGAACAGAGTTTGACCCATGGAAGATGCAGCATGGAATTACATGGCTGACTATTGCCCTTGCATTGGAGCCGTCATTGCACTCCCAGTATGGCATTCAGAAGGATGCGAAAGCACTCTGGGAGCTGTTTGAGGAGGACGACAAAGCAAAGGCGAAGCGGAATGTTTTAGCTTAGCGAGATGAGATGTCAGCTGGGGAGATTGAGTGATCACCAGAATGTTCAGGAGTACTCATTGATGAATCGGAGTTATGTGAATGACATCAAACTTTGTGCTGATACCGATCGCTCAACAACAGGTGGTGGCACGATGCCAAAGAGTGAGCACACCTATTACCTGAAAACAGCAGTACCAAACGATGATGACTGGAGGGTTTTCACCCAGTTGATGTACAACAGGATTGACACCCTGGCCAGCAGTCCAGTGGAGGTGATTGTGTAGCTGAAGGCCCTTGAAGTGCAGTTACCGAATGAAAGATGATTCAGGGTAGGTAGCGATATTCTCAAAGTTGAACATGAAGTGCAATCAACCAAGGTAGACTTGGAAGTCCCAGATGTCCTATCATTGTGGCACTGAGACCGATGGTAGTAGTTTGTAGAGTTAGAAGCATTGCTGCAGTCGTACTCAGGGAATCTACAGATGCCTCAAAGTAGGGCACATTGCATGGTATTATCCAAGCACTATGCTAGTGGAGAGCTCAGCAGCAGCAAAAACAGCCGTAGCTGCAGAGACGACAACGATATCTATTGAGAAGTTTTCAATCACAACTACTGGCAAAGATGCTGCATCGATGGAGCGCTGGTAAATAGACTGTGCCACCACCTTTCACATTTGCAGAGATGGACAAAGGTTCGTACAATACACACAGTATACCAAACGATAGAAGTTGGAGATTTCGAACTGTGCTGGCACGAACACGGGCAAGGCTACCGGGCATGGCAATTCATGAATTAAACTTTGGTCACCAGGAGGCCGAAAACATGAGGGCGTTGTGGGAAACATCCTGCATGTCAAAGATGCACACAACTCATTGTCCCAATCACAGCTGATGGATCAGGGAATACAGATTGTCACAGCCCTTGGCTACAGAATCCAGATATATGACAAATTGCCGCCAGAGGATAGTGCTTGTGGTCAAGGTTGAAGTTGTCTGAAGGGTGTGGCATGCCAGATTGGTGGGTTAGTTCAACTGGATGTGAAGTAGCAGGATGTGGATGTTGCAGGAAAGAGATAATGAGCAAGGGGAAAATTGATTTGGAGGAGCTCCACACATGGTTCAATCCTTTGGAGGAGCTTCAGGCATGGCTGATTGTTTGGGAGATCTTCTGGGCTTGGTGTGATTTGGGATTAGCTTCAGGCATAGCTGCATCTTTGTGTGCTTTAGAGTTTAGCACTGACGGCCTTGATACAGCCCTGGAGGAGTGTGTGAACAGATTTGAGTGCGGTCAAAAAGTGGGTTGGTTTAGGGTTGTAAGCAGTGAAGCCACATGCACTTTAGTTCTTATGCACATTTCGATTAGACTCAGAGGGACAGTCAGTCAGATTAGGTTGATAGAGAGATTCAGCACAGCGGTCACCGTACAACAATATAGTACTCTAGATTCTGGTGGTCAGATAGTAGCAGACGAGAGTGCAACAACCCTTCACACTGGGATCCCCACTAATGCAAATAAGTAAATCTACTGATCATTTCGGATCTGAAATATTATAATTGCAAAGTGCTGGGTAATGAGTGGTTGAGTAGCATGCAACAGGGTGAAGAAAAACATTATGATCCTATTGTGACAATGCTAGAGCACAAAAATACTCAGAAATATCTGTCAAATAATTACTGTCTTGCTGGTTGTCAAATTGTGCCAGTACAGATGCAGACTTGTACCCAGTTAGTATTGTGTAAGATGGGAGCTATTGTGTATTTATATATACATTTCAATCAGCAAAAATTACAACCATCAAAATGCTATGGGTAAACTGCCCATACACTCCAATTAACCAGACTGATACATCAAGGTATTTCCAGATAATGCCAGTACCCCCTCGAGCCAAACACGGTGCTGTCAGATGCTGCAAGAACATTCTCAGGCACACTGGACATTACGTGCAAATCTGGAGGTACTTTCATGGTACCATCATAATTGACTTGCAGGATACTGACAATGTGTAGCAGTTGAAACCACTCTATGGGTATGCGGGAGATAGTGTAAGCAGCTGAAATCATTGTACATGTCTGTGGAAGGCTGTCAATTTGGTGCTGTTGGGGGTATCCCCTAAATAGAGGTATTGGTACTAGTCTACTTCAAGATCTACATAACGGGTTTTATAAATCTGGATAGTATATAATGCTGATCTCAGAATCGACAAGTACGCTGCGATAGGGGTGATACTTAGCGGGTGAATACATGCCTCGTGTCGATTGGATAGTGAGCCTCATTGCTAGCGGATCCATTGAAAGGTCAAATACTATGGTAGATCTGATTTGATTATGCAATAACCTTGGCCTTGCCTATTATCCTTCAGGGATAGAAAGGTGCCAGTTATTTTCAACCACATTCACTAAACTATACTAAGTGGGACTGGACACGTCGACAGCATTAATGCGACTGACGTGTCAGGCAGACGATACCCAATATGCAATAAAGCGGGCTCTCAAGCCAATCCCATGTGGAGAGGCACAACTTGGGTACTCCCCGGGCAAAGAGAATGGTCTCTACCTGAGCATGGTGTGTCCGATTGATGATGACATTAGGCAAAGTCAATATGACCCGATAAGCCACCGAATCCCTGGCTGGGAACAAATGAATAAAGTTAATTACTATCAGGTCATGATACTGGTGTAATACGTCTTAATTCAATATCAACCGAGCAATGGTGGGTCGCCACGTAATCCTCTGATGCAGATAAACCAAATCGCCTATATGGTAAAGGTCGGGTCTTAATTTATTAAGGGATCTGTTTAAAGCACTCCAAATAACCACGTCAGGCGAGGAGATGTTTCAATTATCCGAAAAACACGAATTGAGAGATATCCATGTTGAAGTTACTATTTGATTGAATCTTATTGCGGATGATGGCCCATATGGGGAGTGTAATGCTTTGAAACCAATCATGCAATTACACAATAACCTTTGGGATGCATGGTTCTATATCATGGATAGTGTTAGCAACGGTTCCAAATGGCTAGTACAGTTCCGGGTCAGAGTTGGAACCGGAACTGAACCGTTGCAACGGGTTTTACCACTCAAAAACCCGGACCATTGCAATTGGGCCGGTTTTACCACCACAAACCCGGCATTTCAAACCCACAACTTTGACTCAAATGGAGTATCTGAGTTCTGATTGTATCGTGACATGATCAATATGTAGATTGCGCAGAATTAGCCGCTCTTTGACCTCCCGCGTTCAGATTTGCAATCTGACCAATATTCGTTTAGTCTCAATCAAAAACCCGCCAATTTCGCCTTGAATCGGGCGTTTTATCAAGCCGTTCAACGACTATTTGTCGGATCGCCAATCTGAATGCGGGAGGTGGAAGACCGGTTAATTCTGTACAATCTACGTATTGATCATGTCACGATATGATCACAACTCATATTCATAATTGGAGCGAAAGGTGCGGGAACCGTAATATGGAACTGCAGTCCGGGTACAACCCAGCCAAAAAACCGCGGGTTTATGTTCGGTCCGGGTAACAACCCAGCCAAGACCCAGCGGGTCAAGTTTTTAGCTGGGTCTGGAACGAAACCAAACTGAACCGCTAGTCAAAACCTGAACCGCTGGTGGGTTACCCGGCCCCGTTGCTAACACCAATCATAGAGCCTGGCTAGTAATAAAGGAGTACTCTATAATGTGACAGATGAGGTCATAGCTAAGGTTTGGACAAAAACTTTGGTAGTCCAAGAAAGACTATAAAGAGAGAGCAAAGCTCCGGCTTTGACAAGGTAGCCCCACAAGCACGAACGATACCTACCTGCAAGAACAAAGCTGCATCATTATTGTTGTTTCAGTTCTTATTATTATTATTATTATTACCAAGCATATTAGTGTTATCTGTTACGATTGTACGGAGTCCCCCCGCCCCATGATTGGTCATAAGTTTGATAATGACTCTGACTTCATACTTTACGCTTTTCTTGTTTACTGGATCAATTCAAAAAAGAGGACAAGTTATTTGCAGCACAGTGTGTTTGGTGCCTAGCAAGTATAATTCAGTTTACAGAGATATTGATCTTGTATCGACATTACAAATATTTCCCTCCAGAATATGTTAGGAATTGTGAGGTCCCACCATTGCCACAACAAGCCTCTAAGGAAACCATAATCCCAGAATGTGATAATCCGATTTGAGATATTAATAACGATGATGATGATTGAGAACCGAATATCAATATCAACACAGATACCGAGGTAAATTCATCACAATAGAAATTACATCTTACGCATTGAATTACCAAACAAACTTTTTCGAATACGAATCACTCAGGGAGAGTGTCCAAGAATTATTGAGAACCTACCAATTTTCAATTACAAGCTAGGTTTGGGAAATTATATAAACCACAGAAGAAATAAACACGAGAACTCCTTAGAATTGGAGAATTGAGCATTAAGGGAGATTCCGCTTAGACGTAATCTTGCTGATAGCATCTGAACGCCAGATTTATCAAGGAGATAGGAAGAAGGGAATTTGTGAAGATAGGTGTCAATTTAGATTGGACTATAAATGGGCGAAATAGTACCGCCATGATATTTATTAATCATCGAGATTAATTCTACAAATATACCTTACGACATTAATGAATCATCGAGATTCATTTTATGAACATGCTTTACGATATTAAATAATCATCGCGATTTATTATATAATCATACTTTACGATATTAATTAATCACCAGGATTAATTATACAATTATATGTACTGTCAATATTGTGTTACACCACGACATGATTTTGTTGCGACACATTTCACAGCATCTGATACGACTATATATATTTGTCCTCTCTGCGTATACCATTTATACAGACTTCCAATATACTTTGTTTGGAGATACGCTCAAGAGTTATGATAGGAACTACGGCTGTGTACCTAGTACTTACTTATAGTACCTGTTTCTATTTAAGTACAAGTATAGTTGCTAAGGTGGAAGAATCCCCATAACAGGTGCAGTATTCTCACAGCAGTGGTTTTTAGCATTCCATATCCACAAGAAATTGGACCTATCATATATATCTATTTGACATTTCTCTTCCATAAATACAAGAAGATTCGCTACATCTTAATATTGTATTGATTATCTATCTTAGATGTTGTATATTGATTCAGACTGTGATACAGGCTGTAGGCAGTAGTGATGTACAGTGAGCAGAATACCTGGAGATGCCAATTCAGTGAACTTAGCGATGTACATTTAGGCTGTGATTAAGTAAGGTTGGAAATACTCCTGGAGACCATAATCAAGTAAACTCAGATATATACTAGGAGACCAAGATTCCAAGAAATCAGAGTTACACCAGGAAATCATTCTGTTATAGACATAGATATGCAATTTGGAGGCTATGATCAAGCATGCTAGGAGATAAACTCAGAAGCAGTGATTGAGTGAACTCAGAGATGCAGTTGGATGCCATAAGCAACCGAGCTTGGAGCTGCACATGGAGGTACTAATGGTGTGAACCTGAAGGCCATAACCAAGAGAGTTTGGAGATAAACTTGGAGGCCATGATCAAGTAAACTCAGAGATGCACTTGCAGGAGGTTCTTGAGTAAACTTAGATATGCAATTGCAGGCTGTGATTGTATGATCGTGGAGATGCGCTTGGAAGTGGTAATGGAACGAAGTCAGAGATGCAACTTGGAGGACATGATCAAGCTAGTTATGCAATGCAATTGATGGAGAAGATGAAGTAAATATAGAGATGCACTTGTGGGCCATGATTAAGCCAGATCGAAGATGAATTTGTAGGTAATGAGAGGGTCAACATGTAGTCCGTGACAATGTTAACAAAAAGATGCTTCTGAAACCAGTTGTCAATCAGCTTGGCGTGTGAACTTGCAGGTGCCAGATCGGGAGGGAGCTATGGTAGTCTGTGAGACTCTATTCATTAGTTAACAAATAACTGTGGATTTGTGGAGACTGGAATATATTAAGATTCCCTGCCAAAAAAAGGAACAAAATTAGTCATGAGAAATGAGTAACTGGCTGTGAGCAGGAGACATTGGATGTGGGGTATGTGTGGTACTTGGTGCTGGATGATTATGTAGGCATCAACAGATATGCCAGGAAGGTTAAACTTCATGTTGTCAGATTATTGTTGAATTGTGGATGAGAAAGAGAGAGTTGAGACATGATAGGAGACAACATTATGAAAATTTGAGACATAAGAGAATTTTAAGTGTAAGTCAATGTTCCATACTTGGTATGACTGGTAGGACATCCAATCTGGTGGGTAAGAACACCTATATAAAGTTTTCCAAGCCCAAACTGGTATGCTGTACCCCTGATATCCTGCATCCCCTTTTATTATCCCATGGCATTTACATCATCTTTGGCAGCCACACATTCTCATCCAGAATTCTACCATCATCGCAGAATACCATGAGCAGTCATCCCATTCTATTACCCAATGCTATCATCATTACATAATAGAAAGTATTACCTCCAATGAAGTTCAATGATATCTTAGCCACTATCCCTCAATTGTCATGATTGCAAGTCATTTCCTGAATGTTGCTTCAGCTCCCAGACAGTCTCCTCAAAGATTCACCACCACCAGACAGCATTCCATGAGAAGTCAAAGATAAAGTCAACTTGTCATAAAGTCATGTTGTCTCATTGCCCTGGTTGTAAGCTAATTAACTGATCAATATAGTCTCTGCTCTAGTCATGTCACCCTCCCAATTCACTGCCTTTTGATTGACCACATTCAATTACTTGTCCCATTTCACTTGATTTTGGCCTCAAAGGTAATCCCTAAACTCACTTAATTGCAACCTCAGAGTGCAAGTCTGAGTTTATAGGATTAATTCCTCCAAGTGCATCTCTGAGTTCACTTTATCTTGGCCTACATCAGCATCTCCAGACACTCTTAAACCTGGCTTCCAAGCCATTGCTAAGTTCACATAACAATTGCCTACAACTGCATCTCTGAGTTTAAATGATCTTGGCCTCATCAGCAAAAAACATTTCCGTCCGGGCGGGATGGCTCCGTCAGAGTGGACGCGCTCCGTCAGAGCCGTCAGAGACACCCCGGTGGCAGATTACTCCGCGCCCAGCGTCAATACCACGCGTCGTGTTGCATATCGCCCTCTGACCGCCGTTTCACCGTTTCTTCTCGCTCTGTCGGTCTCCTATATTAAACAAACACTCTGGCGTAGTGCCCAACTGTGACCATACATCGCAATGGGTTCATTGGGTACACGCTTGCATCGGGATTGCAATGCAACGGGTGACGCTGCGAAAATCTCTCCTCGCGTTCCTTCTACATTAAGCTCGAGGAGCGTAGGA
>Ga0307512_10000140_pt1 | contig 93967 bp, 92 predicted proteins | sample 14_EM_MG_FD_200267 | JGI IMG/M metagenome (GOLD analysis project Ga0307512, IMG submission 200267) | Populus trichocarpa ectomycorrhiza microbial communities from riparian zone in the Pacific Northwest, United States - 14_EM | ecosystem: Host-associated > Plants > Roots > Unclassified | place...
TGCTAGTTCACGAGTGAGTCCCGAAGTGGTAGAAGTTCTTGATTGTATGTCGGGTATCGTGTCTCTGCACTGTTAAACTTCCAGCTCCAAAGGCAATGACTCTGGTTTCTCTATCTTGTTGCATCTGTGATAGTACTGCTCTGACTGCATACTTACTGCCATCAGAATGCAGTATGTATTCGCCCCCATCCTCCGTTAGCGGGCGCAAGGGAGCCATTCAGGTGTTATCTGTTAACGTTGGCAATGTTTCCTCCTCTACTCCACACTGAGTATATCATACAGTTCCACTGTCCCCCATTCGTGGCTCTCCTCATCAGCCTCCCAACTTGACCTGTGATCCAATCTGCACGTATGGTATAAGGGAAACAAGACGTGGGCGTAGTGGGGAATGAACTTGTGGTAGTAGCCTGTCAGTCCATGCAAACCCCAGACATCCTTGGCATTCTGAGGTCGAGGCCATTTAGCTACTGCCTCCATCTTTGTCTCCACTGTGTTTAATCCTTCTTGGTTGATCTGGAAACCCCAAACTGAATTTCATTTTGGAAGCATTTGCATTTGGATTTTTCTGGCTTCAAGCAAGCTGTCTGTGTCAGTTGGAGCTCCGCTAGCACATCGTCCATATGTTCTCAACTTGTCTAACATTGGATCAAAACATTATCAAGGTAGAAAGCCACATATTGTCCCACCTCGGAATTACATGCAAGCAGATGGTTTATGATAAGCATCAATTCGGTAGTTGCATTTGCTTGTCCAATAGGCAGAGCCATCCACGGGTAGAGGCCGTGCGTTGTTCAATAGGCCGTCTTCTCTCGATCTCCTGCACACATCCTAATTTGGTAATACCCTGAAATTGAATCAATCTTTGAGCAGTATGATTTTCCACCTAATGGTTACAGCAGTTCCTTGATATGGGGTAATGGGTATCTATTGTATTTGGTGATGTGGTTAACAGTGCAGTAGTCTATACACATTGTCAAGCCTCCAGAGTCATTTGGTATGAATCATACTGGTGAACAGTAATAGCTGCTACTTGCATGTATCCATCCATTCCCAAGTCGTTTTGCTAATTGACATTGCAGTTCTGCATCTTTCTCAGCCAATACTCAGTAAGGGAGTTGGTACAGAGCCTCCTCATCACCTTTGGGTGAGAATTCAATCTGCGGTTGTGGTTAACTGTGTGTTGTTTCGCACGACTGTCAGGCACATACACCACGATTCTGACAACCTTGAATCAATTCTTGAAATTCATCCAGCAACTCCTGGAGCTCAGGTGTTTCTTCAGCATTGTGCCCCACACGAACCATGAATTCTTTCGCACAAGCGGGTACTTGTGAGACGAACTTTCTCCTCATCCCTAAATTCACTGCCCATGATAGGAGTGGCTTGTTGTGGCATGTCCTAATCAAGGTTATTGTCCGGCTGGAGAGCACAGAGGTCATGGATCCAGGTCTCGTTTTGACTATCATTGCATCATACCCCACCCTGTGTTATTCCAACCAGGTTGGTGCAGTGGGCACTGCTGTGTGTTCTAGTGATATCACAAACCCCACCTTGTCCTAGGACAATATCCAATCCCTGTACGTTGTAGATCATAAACCACCCTGTGCATGTATAACCATCATCTCCGAGCCTTAGTTTCTCGCACACATGCTGTTGCATTTCAGTACCATCATCTACCTATCATTGGCTGTTTCAATGATCATCCAGCCATCATCTCTCTCCTCCAACACCACACCCTTCTCTCTTAACTTATATAATGTTGCTCTTCTCACATGATTATCTCATGCTCCATCATTGTTGACTGTCTTGGCTGCTAAACTACAATATGTTTCATCTCCCTTCTTGAATCGGAGCTTCCCATCAAAACGCAGAAGGCCTAAGCTATCATTATCACAGATTCTGAGATGAAGGTAATGAGTAACTGTTTCCATTGTAGAAGACAGAGTAAATATTATTGTATTAGGGAGTCGATTTCGGGCTGATCGCTTGCATCACTATTTCCCAAGCCTGAATCATCCGAATCATCATTATCATAGCTTGCACGATCAGATCATATCCACCCCACAGGTACCTTGGCATTGTAATTATCTCCTCCCGAGGTCTGTGCTAAATGGAGGCTGAATTGACTTCCACCACCTCTGCCTCCATAGCCGCCATTCTGGCAACCGCCATGGTAACCTGTGCTCTTCTTATCCATCTCTGTCTCTTACATCTCTGTGCCTATGTTCGCAGTCACTTTTTTCTCTTTCCATACAGCCAAGACCTTATCCATTTTTACGTGTGAGTGGGCGTGGCGGTCCACAACTCCACACGCCGAACAGGCCCAGTTGTTGCACCCTCTGCCGCCGTCCTCTCCATGTTTGCCTTCCATTCTTTAGGATGTCCGTTGCATTGGTTGGTTGTTGAAGTTTTGCATGGTATCCGCTTGAGAGACATGCTCTATAACGTCGTTGAGCAACTCTGTAGGCTGACTTTGCTATTTCTCAATCAGAGACTTGGATGCTTCTGGGTTGCGCCCAAGTTGCAACTGGTATGAGTCGCAACAGAGTTTGTCAGTGAGTGGTGAATGGGGTTCCAGCTAGTGTCCGAGTACTCTGAAACATTCATTGAAAGTGGAAACACACTCATGATCATTGATTCATAGTGACTCCTTATCCTGTGTTGATCTGGTCACAGCATCAGGAGGGATCAACGCCTTGTTGACTGCTGTTGGGAAGTGTTCCCTCGCTACGACTGCACTCATGTGCACCGGAAACCAGTGGTTCACCCAATGTGCCTTATTTTCTCAAATCTGAAAAATTGCCATGGTGGACCAACCATTTGTTAACGGAATTACAATCCTGGCTCTCAAGCCCAATTCCTAGGCACGAGGTTCAAAATGGTGGTGGAGGGATGATTGGAAAGAGGTGACAGCATCTAGGGTTCTCGTACCATCGTAAGTGGCCAATCCGGTCATGCTGACGTTGACTTTGCAGTTGCTAGAGTTGGTTTGGCAAGTGCTGCTGGGTGCCGAGTTAGCCTTCATTTCAATTATGGCCTCGTTTGTAGCATTGTGTTCAATCATGGCTGACTCCTTCTGTTCACTGATCATATCGCTCTCAACGTCAGTGGTTGCCAACACTGACATGCTTTGTTCGAAGTCATGTTAATCGGTACCCTGTTTGGCTTGAATCAACTTACCGAGCGAGTTCTTCAAGGCGATCTCTCATTTCAGCTTCACCATCTCCTTCAGGGTGGCAGCGTCAACCAGGAGTGGCACTGCATCATCGGTCATATCATCGGAGGCTTGTTGAACCACACTGTTGCACTCCGCGTATTGCCCCATGAAGGCCAGCACCTTGTCATCCAGACGCTTCTGTAAATGATCAAGTTCATCAGTGCCTGCATCCTCTTCCCGATCGGCATTCTCACACCTTTGTATTAGATCTTGGTCTTCTTCACAGTTGTTATCTCCGATGGAATGCGACCGCTTGGTGCCCTCATCTGGGATGTCCTCCTGCGCTGTATTCTGCGAGGGATTGATGAACTCTTCCGGGTGGGCTCGGTCATCATTGGTCCGCTGATGGGGACCCTCAACCCCTATGGGAACCAATCAGGGAAGATGACACTAGCCTGGGGTGCTCTCAGCATACGCGACACTTTCACGCTATTATCTGTTCGGCTGCCAGTGAAATCACCGCAGGATGCAGCAGGCTTCATGTTTCAAGTTATGGTGTTTCGATGGGCCGAAATTCTTCTTTTTCAATGTCACAATGTCATCCGTGCTTAGTATCAATACTGTTTCTCCGAAGAAATTGGGGTCAGGCACTTATAAAGTGAAGGAGAAGCCAATTTGAACTTGCTGCTACCAATGTAGTGGTATGAAGTGACAATAGTCTATTCTCTGGCTAAGCGAGTGATCCCTATCCTCCGACCAATCGACTCAATTCTGTGGATACACACGATCCCCTTTCTGGGCCATGCATCCCGCAGTGTCGCACCGTATTTCCACCATACCTTTCTCTCCACATCTCCTCATAATAAACCATATAGCGCAAATCTGGTCCACTAGAAACTTGGTTCCCTGGGGGCTTGGAATTTAATGCTTGTGGCCAAGAAACAGGTCAGCTTTCGAGTGGCAAATCGAGCAGGCATTCAGCAGCCTGGCTGCCGCCTCAAGATGCTCAAGTTGGAAAATGTGGAGGATTGTATTGAGAACCACGGTCATCACTCAACCGCTATTATCAGGATCGAGGACATCCTCACCATTCTCGACTTGTTCCTGCACCTCCCTTGCACCTTTGTCTGTTTTCATTGTGTCCTCACTGATCTTCTTTAGTTGCTCCAATGTGAGCAGGGCAGATGGGCTCATGCTCTGGCGCTCCTGAAATTGATCATAATGTTAGGAATTCCACAGACAAGCAAGCATTTGGACTAATATACATGTAAGGAATATAATCAATTATATTCATTCGATTAGAAGTCCCATTTATACAAGCACTATTCTCTTGCCCACCATTCTTTTCTCTTTTCTCTTGTACACCTTCTTCAGAACCTCCCAAAGTCTGTGTATAATGCCTAGCAAGTTTCATATATCTAGCTTGAACATAGTTAGTGGGGATTAGCTTTGCTGTCTAATTACGTGCTTGGCAATCTCCTTCCTTGTAGCTCTCTTCATTCCTATCAAAGATATATTCAAATTGTGTCTCAGTTCCAACTTGAACGCATTAGCAAGGCAACAGTTGTATGAAATTGGCCCATATACGGGGTCTTTCATCATTTGCCCATGTGCAAATGATTCCATATACTCTGAGTCCAATTTGTCCTCCTCCAAGATGCACATGATCATCGATACTTCAATGTACAGCTCTTTTGCACTACGATAATTGTCGACCAAATCAGCACCTCCCAGTGCCTAACATCTGTATCAGCAAAAACTAAATTTCCATCATTGAATTGATTTAGTTTATTGTACCCATAAACTCAAAAAATGAAATCAAGGTTTCCCTGAAATATGGCATTACTTTACTGTTCCAGAGTGTTGTTTGAGACTTCGCAATGCTGTTTTCAAGCGTCACGACCTGTGTACCCACTTTTGCGAATGTGACAACGAGCACATGACAAACGATTCACACTTCCTTAGCCAGTATTATAAATCGTCTCGCGGCATACAGCTACATCACCCAATTCGATTTGTCCTCGCGATGATGGTAGTAGTCGCTCCGCACGTTCAATGAAATGTGTAGTTCTTGTTCTTACAGCCCATCATGGCTTCACTTGACCAATGTTTGTTACCATGCTGAAGTGGTTCGCGCTATTTGATTTGTTGAAACAAGATTGTCAGTACCTTGCATTTCAACCATCATGTGAGGGTTATGCATCATTGCGATTATGATTCCACATGTTCGGATCAGACTTCACCAAACCATCAGTTCTAATAGATTTACTACTATTATGATATATCGACAAAACCTAGAATGAAATAGCACACAAAGTGAATCCTAAATCCGATCAATGACACCATTCCTAACTGCCAAGCGACATCGCACCCTCTACAATCGTACTTCCATTGACTAATCCTGTATTCTCAACACTGGTCATGTTGGTGATGCTGGTGATTTCGTTGCTGTTGCTGTTGCTGTTGCTGCAGGGGATGCGCTGGCTGCTGCTGGCGATAGCAGATCCACCGATAGGCAGAACAGCTTTGAATCGCATGCTAGCTTCAGTTGCAGCAACAGAGCTGCTGAGAAGATTGATAGAATTGTCGGGATGCTCTATCAGCTCCTCCGGGATGTAATCAAAGAAGTCCTCATCATAGCTGCCCTGATCGTTGTGAGGTTGTGCCATCACAGGGTCCATTCCAGTTGACTGGATCCTTTGGCGAATCATGCAGCGGATATTGTCTATGTTTTTGGCTTGAACCTCTGGCAAGGAAGAAAGATAATCCGCATAAAGACGATGAAATACATCTATGCATGCATTATTAACCACATGATTGATGTTCCTTGTATTGCACTTACGTTGTGCTCCACCTCCTGGACCAAACTGTGGGGGGACCGTAAACTTGCCTGTTTTCCAGGCTGACAGACAATGGTTGATGGCCATCACGGTGAGGGCAATGAATGTTGGGTTGATTATATCAATGAATGATATATCTTTCATTCGGATTTGTCGTATGCCATAGAAGTATGTCCGGTGAATACGATCAAGAATTTCAGTCGCTGCAAATGGAGACATGCACACCTGAATTGATCGTCAAGCCAATGATTAAGCAAGAAGGGAACTTTGAACTTACCACAGCAACGTTTGTGGCACATGTAAACCTGTCCTTGTCCAGTAGCCAGGCTACCATTTTCCAGATCTCTGTAGGCTACTGTGTTCGAGATACATAAATAGAGTCGATTGAGGTCTTGCAGGGGTACACCATTGCTGCATGGGAGCAAGTAATCTTTGCAAGAGCCTGATGCACAATGTCAGCGATCAAAACGATGGTTGAGATGATTCACTTACCACTGAAATGTAGGCACGTACAGGGTCTGAGTTTCTCTGGGCTGGATCAATCCTGGCGATTTCCTCATACCACCAACTATGAATCTGGGGGGTCTTCACTGCATTCTTGGCTAAGAGATTCACAAACATCACATAATTGATAGCTATAGGCTTCACACATGCCATGACCATCACCGGAATGGCTGAAATGGTTGTCTGGGCTTTGTATCCTTCGCTGACCATGAGGCCTTGCATGTCGTCAACAAAGGGCTCATATCACCACAGATTTCCAGCTGTCCATTCAACCAATTGCTCACCGGCTTCGTTTGGATCCTTATTGTAGTCAATGTATACATTAGCAGGGGGATTAAACCATTCAAACACTTGATCAGATACTATCTTGGATGCCAGTGGTGCAGGGTCATGTGCATCCTCCTCCTCTGAGACAGTGTAGACCTCCCGACACTCAGGATGTAGGGGTTGTGCCGATGCAGGGGTGAATTTAGTTGCCTCGACTTGTCGTCCAAGTGTTGATGTGAAGGAATCGTTTCATGGCTGCTTGCCCATCGTGATCCCAGATTGTGGCCGAAGAGGCTCATCGTCTGATTCTAAATTTTCGTCTTGGCAATCATTGTAATTGACGGGTATTGTGCTGCGATCGTCATCGAGATCATTCTCGTGGATAGCTCGTCTGCTTCTTCTGGATCTGGAAGGAACAGGAGGAGCAGATGGAGTGCGGTGCCTTCATGTCATGACTTTAAAAGGCGGCAAGTGATACATACGAAACAAATAAAGGAGTAACCAAAGGAACTGTGAATGAATGTAGAGTGAATGAATAAAAGTGTTGTGCAATGGAGACAAACCATTGATATCAGTAAAAGCATCGTCGTGATGTGTCTTTTTATTTTGTCGACGATTCTAGGATCATCCCTTGTTCAGCCACCCACACTTCCAACTCGTTGGATGGACAGGAACTCAGAACTAACAATGGCAGGTGACAAGCAGGCCGCAGGGTTGTTGATTGGCTTCCATTGACGAAGATTGTTATCGTGATGAGCTAAAAAGCGTTTGCATTTCTCTAATCATTCAGGCTAACTTCTGCTGGGTAATGATACCGAACTACTACAACATGATAGCCATACACAGAGTCCTATCGCTGCCACTATGCCGTTCCCAACACCAAACGTCTCAACGATTAATCCCAAAATCGTGAACTCTGAACACAGCCCTTCATGGATGAATACGAATGATGTGATAATTAATTGAACAAAACACTGAAAAGAGACCCAAATCCTCTCCAAAAAACTCCAAATTATCACCCATCCGTGCACCCTCCAAAGTGCCAGAAAAATACCCACCCGCTACACAATTCCTTGAACAATTCTCCTGCCATTGCATTCCATCCTCACAACGACAAATTTGCAGCTGGGTGGTTGCTTGTATGCTTCCTATTTGCCAAAGAGCCTGCAGCAGGAGGATTCACAATGTGATCATGCTCACATAGCCAAGCCACATCCTCATCAGCACCAACGCTTTGCTGGAAATTGGAAAAGAGACCAAGAACACGGGGTTGGATGACTTCAAGGTATCGCTGCTGGCTGACGATCCGCTTTTGAAGGTTCCGTGTAGACTTCTGGAAGCCTGTTTTTGTCGTCAGGAAGCTTGTTGAATTTGGGGGCCGTGTCTCACCATCATCATCCGATCCCTCCCCGATGTCATCGATCATATCCTCAGCTGGAGGTTGGAGGATGTCATCCTGAGGAAGGTAGCTGCGGTCACCTTGTATAGGCGTCTGGGCACCAGCTTTGCCGTCTGCTTGTTGGCCACAATAAACGATGCAAGAAAGCATTGGGTTGCTTACTTTCATCGCCGCCTTGCCCCATCCGGCAGCAGTATTGTTATTGATGATTGGGGTAACATTGCGGGTGTATGGACCACCATCTCCATTACGCTCCTCCCGGTAGCCCCAAAGCTCTCGGATTTTCTGGGATCAGTCTGGCAGACTAGTGATTGAACCATTGACCGTTGAGAAAATGGTTGTATTGACGATTGATGTAACTATCGGAAGTATCAATTCATCATCTCCTGGCCGGTGCCATGTGAATTGCGGAGTATTGCTTTCACACACCCTCTTCCCAGCGAAGGCGGGATCCACATAGGCGATGGTAAAGCTAAATGGCTCAACAAGGAAATCGGCCTACGCATCGCAACCCGCCTGTACTGGTGAAGACCTGTGACCCACGGTTTCTTCCTCATCGTCTTCTATATCTACACATCATCCTGAACAACAAAAGAAGCATCGGGGCGATGAAATACATACCAATGTGCATGACTTTCCTCTCCTTTGTCACAGTGTCTTTCGGCCTAATCTTCATTTGGTAAAGGCCCACCTCCGCTAACTCATCCGGTGCTGCCTTGATTATCTGACCTGCGAGGTTTGTCTTGTCGGCCATGTACCATGTGCAAAGCGGTCTTTTAGAGTCCAGATCACAGATTCCAGTAACGCAACGATCAATTAGGACATCCCATAGCTCGGGGCCAGCGCCTTCCTTGTTGATGCTGCTCATGGACTGGGCAATCTCCCAGACGCACTCCCTGACTTTATTATATATCTGTCGCGTTGTCAAGCCACCCGTATCCTGCCCAGTCCGGATGGTTTCTGGAGCTCATCGGCTGTCTCCAACACCAGCGTTCTCGGCGCAGACGCGGACTTGTAGAGTTGGCATCTGGGTCGTATTAGCATCTGGGCTGTCTGACTTTGGCAATGAGAAGAAATCACATTACCTTAAAGGTTCTCAAGGGTGGTGGATGATTGAGTGGTGGATATCGAATGCTTCTTACTCCAAACAAGCGTCGGGAGTGTTCAATGTGTCATCAAGGGCAATGCGATGCAGTGGCGGAGGTGAGAATGGTTTGTCAAAGGTTCTGGAGATTATAAGTACGGTGGGCAGGTAAGACGGATATATATATCGGCTTGGAGGGTGTCCTTCATCCAGCGACATCATCTTGGCTGCAATTCAACTATGAAACACTTCACTTTGCATCATCTAACTGCCGAGATTTGTCGACTGAATGCTCAAGTTCATCACAAAGACAACTAAAAGCATGCCCTGCAGTGATATCTCACTCGAATGTGGTTGCTCTAGTTCTTGTACCCCGGGATGATGTCGCTGGGTCTGTATCTACGGAGAATGCACAGTTCATGTAAGGTACGATCCCATACTAAAGTGACAACAATCAATCAGGCAATGGGCATAGGAGGGTCGTGTGAGAGTGCAAAACAATGGCCGTGAGGAGCTCAATGCAGATGCGGTATGCTCTTCAAGATGCAAGGGATGTTGAAATTGAGAGAGGAATTAAACACTTTGCAAACAGGTGAAGGAGGAAGAGAGGAATCCTATGAGAGTAGTAGAACCCCTTTTTGGAAAAAGTATATCGAGGTGCGGCTTTTTCGGAGAACCAGCCAGCTTGGAAGCTTATGAGCAGCTAAATGACCATCGAGACGCTTCTTAACGTCTTTGAGTCATTTCATTTTGCTAAGGAAACATAGATCTTCATCAATGGTGTCGTTACTGCTCGAACACATACACCTACATCGGCGCTTACAAGACTCACCTCCATCCCAACCAGGAAGAAGGGATATTATACGTATCGGGCGAACATCTGCCAGATAATGGTTTCGCGATCGAGCAGGATAGTATTCTCCTTCCATTCGTTCATGAACCACATCGCGACCCATTTTGTCACCTTTCCGGCAATGATTCCTGCGATACAGATGCCGACAGAGATATTGCGTGTATCGATCCAGAGCAACCTCCAGTTCGGACGGGTATTTATGGTACTCCACGTTTGGAGAAACATCTAGCCGGCTAGCCTATCAGTAACGAGTATTTCGATATCTTTGACAATCGTATTGATCCATGGTCTCCGATATCTGGCGAGGAGGAGTATCGATTAGCACACTGGTGCGTCACGTGCAACTTTAGAAGAGCTGCTATCAACGAGCTTTTCACGAACCCTAAGATGGTTACCGTCAGCAGCTTCGCTTCATCCCACACATCATTCAAAGGGTAGAACGAAATGTCCTCTGTGATGGGAATCGACTCTTGGAATTCTGGCAAAGTCTATTGCAATCGTTTGGGCAATCCAAACCACCTTTGTGACAATGATTACACACGTTTCTTTTACTGCTATCCTGTTAAATGCATTGACTTCCTCATGATACAGCCAGCATTCAGGGAACATATGTCATATGCTCCAGCAAAGGAATTCAATGATGCTGAGGAATGTATCTACTCAGAGGTAAAATCAAGCGACTGGTGGTGGCATGAACAAGTACGTGAGTTGAATTTTGTCATCGCTACGATGATTTCGACCGCTTCAATATCTTCAGCGGCCACTTGGAGCTACAATCGTCCCTTTATTTGGCAGTTCAGACCAGACACATCTTACAAACTGTTCGGGTTACAAGCAGGAATGGCAGGTATATCTGAGTTTCGGAAACATCGACTCGATCATTAGATCAAAAGCTTTGAATCTTGCAACCATCCATGTTGCGCTTCTTCCCGTTCCTCCAAAATATCACTTTAACGAACATGAGAAACCAAGCGCCGTGATGGAACGACAAATCCACAATCGTGAGGTTTCAAGGATGGTCTTCAAGCTTATTTCTCATCCTCTCAACACGCTTTTCCACACTGGACAGCTTATGCTTTGTGCGGATGGTCAGATGCGGCAATGTTATCATGTCATCTGTCCATGGACTGTTGACTACTTTGAGAACATTCAATTGCACTCAATCAAGCAGCCTCACTGCGCTGTGTGCGAAGCACCAATATCATAGTTTGGAGAACAGAATTCATCGTAGAGGTGATTCAAAGACTATCAGCCTAATTTCCAAAAGATGATAATCGCGACTTGGGGAGATGAGACGGATAGACGGGATGCATGCCAATATCTGGAAGATCGAGTGGTTGGAGACTCAGAAGGGGTCTTCTGGAATATGAAATGCATCTCTCCGACCACTATTCCTGTACCCGATATACTTCATACCGTTTATCTTGGTAGGCTTAAGCATGTGATGGACTGGTTGATGTCCTTCCTCGAACAATATTCGAGGATCGACAAATTTTACCAGCTTCGGGCGATGATGCCTCCATATTCTGGCCTCGCTTGATTCAACAAGCTATATAGCCAGGTGATGCAATGGAGGGGCAAGGAGATGAAAGCACTCGGGCATGTGGTTGTTCCAGTTTTCATCGCAACTCTTTTAAACCCTTTGGCAAGCCAAAGGATTCCCTTCACAGAAGCCCTGTTGAGGGTCAAGAACTTGGTGTATTGTCACATTATGGCGTAGTACCGGTACCATACTGAGGCCACGATTGAGTACATGCAGAAATACCTGTAGGAGTTTCATCGTCAGAAGGATATTTTCAGACGATTCCGCGCCAGTAAATCTACAAAGAAGGTCTCGGAAGAATTGAAAATGCAGCGTACATTGGTCAAACAGGAGGAATGAGAGAGTGACCCGGCTTGGAACAATCTTTCTGTGGCTGAAACGCATCGTCGTGTTGATGAAGATGAAACACAGAGAGAGTCGGCAATTGCACAACCTCTTGTCGACGAATCAGATCTCAACTTTGTGAATATCCATCTGCTGAACCACTTCTCTGACGATATCCGCCAGCTTGGAGACCTCTTAAATGTAAGCTCTGAACTCCGAGACAAAACGATGATGGATCTTGAACAAGCGTACCAACAATCGAATCGTCATGAGGCCTCCTTCCAGATTTTCCAAACGAAAGCTCAACAGGTGGTGTTTCAGTATCGAGAGCTGAATGCACATGCTGCAAAACAACGTTGCGACGATGATATGCCTGCAACCACAGCATCTATCAAGCGAATGATGAAAACCCCATGACCAGAAATCACGACCCTTGATGACTTGGCCGAGTGGTGTGCAATGCCAAAAGGGTAGCTACAGAATCACATTGCTTGGTGTCTCAAGAGATTTGCTGACTTCACAGACAACGTCGATCACGATCAGTATGTCAGTTGTCTCAACGATGCAAAATACATACAGTTCAATGCAGTAGCAATCCCAGTGATGTCTTTTCAATGCAACAAGCAAGCAGTTCATATGGTTCGTTGCACTGGGTCCACATGGTGGAGAAATCATGAGCCACCAAGAAATGATACAGTGCTTCTCTGGATGGGGACGAGTCCGGATAGCCATCTTGAGTCAACTGCTGGATGGATTCCTGCCCAGTTAAAGTGTGTTTTCGTCATCGAGGATGCTGAATTGAGTGTTAAAGTACTTCTTGCTCTGGTTCAGACGTTTGCAACAGGGCCAATACATCAGACTGCTGGAGTGGTAATCGTCGAGGAGAGGCATCAACGTCTGATGCAACCCTTCCACAGTGGAAGCTACCGTCGTAAGCCTCTTGCCCGCATCGGAACCACTTATATTGACCCTATCAACGCGTTCCTAGGAGCTGTACACCTGCTTCCGTTGACGCTGCAGCCAGATAGCTCGCGGGGGTGCTTGAGCAACACGATTGATTTGAATGCTTTCATTCTGTTTCACATGTAGATTATTTGACTCTATGCTTGAAGTACTCATTGCAGCAATATATAGAAATCTGATGAGTGTCTACGCTTGGTGTCTTAATTTTGTAATGGGAGTTGTGCAAGCTTTGGTATGATTAATGTCTGAAGATAGTAAACAGTTTCGAATATTCTTGAAATCAATGAAACAGTTCAAAAGACTGTCGAAACAATTATAATCTAGAGGACCAACGTGAGAGCAACCAGTGCAATAAAATAGGTTAAATGACTAAACACGTTTTTCAGATGTTGTGACAATGCGATCACATCGTTGAGCGCTTCGAGGCGTGGTGGAAGATTTCAAATATGTCACTCGGATTATTTGTGCGGAATGTGGAGAAGGATCGGTGTGAGGGGTCCATTTTCAGAAACCAATTTCACTTTTTGCTGATGTGTGTACACAGGTGGGAAGTGTTTGGGTGGCCAATGGTTGCAGTTGCCATTTGGACACACAGCAAATCACAATCTGAAACGTTGTATTAGACAACTCGGGCAGGTTGTCTGTTGCCATTCTGCCCACACACTCTCCCACATCCGTCGCTGGTCACTTGTTGCCTAACCCTCCCTTTTTCCTCTCCTCCAGACAATCACGTACACATTGCTGCCCAAACATCTCAACCCACTGTCCTCGAATCCATTTAGCTTTCTTGAACCTTGCCCATGGCCGCCAGCTTTTGAATTATGTCAAAAAATCTGACACCAGTGGCTCCCAGTTCAGCGAGCCATTGTGATACTGTGTCAAACAGTTCTGCCCCCGGATAATGTAACAATACTTTTTCTGCACAAATCTAGCCACCCATACTTTCTTCTACTTGTTGAATGAACTGTAGTTGGGCGGCTGCATCCTTATGGCACATTGCTTTAAGGATAATTTTATGTGTTTCAGGATTTTTGGGGCTTTGCCTTCTGAACCTCCAAAGTTCAACTAATGATTGCTCTCATCATCTGCCATATATTCGTCATGGCACAGCTCAGGCGATAGGAGCAAATTCACAAACCCTGCTATATCAGGTTTCCATGGCGCTGCGGGCAGCTGCAATAATGTTGTTGGGAGACTTGGCAGGGGCCTGCCAGGTGCACCAGATGAAGGTCCAGGTGTGCCACCAGGAGGTCCTGGTGGAGGAGTAGAGATGGAACATATTGGCCGAATGACTGTATTGTTCCTGGCGGTGCTGTGGGCACTTTTGGTGCACCTTCAGATGACAGCCATTGTCTTGACAACCTGGTAAGGGGGAACATTTCAGACCTGCCATAACCATCTTGGTGGAGGTAATATCCTTGCCAATGTGGCCCATAACTTGAAAATCTTTACATGGCACTGGTGCTTGTTTGGGGACTATGTGTCATGTTGAATGGAGAATGGAGGTAAAACTGAGGAGTATCTGGAAATGGCAGCTGTGAAGGAGAGTACCCATACCCCTGTGGCAGATGAAATTGATTGGTGTGCTTCCCAAATGGACTGTCTTTGTTAGTAGCAGTTCCACAAATATTATGCTATTATCCCACATTGGGTTCAGGGAGTTGTTGCCAGCCAAAGAGGCTACCTATTGGCACTATATTGGTTGCCTGTGGTGGAGATCTGTTTGTCGACATGCTAGGTGACCATGTTAATGGTACAATATCGTTGACATGAGATGTGATGTAGTATTTATTCAACTATGGTTGATTATATTGCAGGTAGCACTAACCTTCGGCATAATGAGGGCTCAGTATATCCCACCATGTGGTCATGAAGCGTGATGTTTCACTACACATTTGATCAAAGAAACCCTGCTGCGAAAATGAAATCTTATTCACACCCAACTTGCCATTCTGTGATACATGCTCCAATTGATATACTAGGATCTTGCATATAAGCTCACCTTTGTACGGTTCCATGACTGTATAGGTCATTGATGGGATATGATATGATATCTGCAGCAGTTCAACAAGAACTATATCCAGTTTGAACGTAGACACAACTACAGCTATTACACATATATTGTACGTGTACTAACTTACAGCTTCATTCAATCCGAGGCCTGTGAGTCAGCAGCAACTGTGATACCTAGGTATTGAGCTTCTTGTCTACACTGCTTTGTACTCCTGAGGATCCATACTCCAGTCCAGGGTTGTTACTGAAGCAGACATCCTACCAGCCTATCATTGCTCAATAATCATTGACCAGGCATACAGCTAGCTAGGAAACTCACCTATTCATTCCCATAATATGATCTTACCTTCATTGTCAGTTGCCCAGAGACTGAAGCATTGATGTAACTAGCAATGTCACAATGACATAGTATATGGCCGATTGTGGCAATTGCAGCAGCGGCACTTTATGAACAGGATATATAGTAGATTCCAGGGAAGTAAATGGAAATGATCTCTGCTTACGAATTTCAGCAGAAGTTGTGAAGGATTGTTGTAAGTGATACAATATATATCCTGGTCTATAAAGAAAACTAATTGTAAGATAACTTAACTTGACACATCCCTTCCATTTTGCGAGGCGCGATGAGGCTGTATAAGTCATACACTAGCCTGAGTCATGTTGCTTTGAAACTGATATCCCCTTAAGGTCGGAATCACCCCATGAAGCAGCATTGAGATTTGTCTGATTAGATGTACACTTACCATTTCTGAATTATGATCCACACTGGTCCAGAACGCGTTCAGTGCTTTATCTGCAATACGAAATGATTTCATGAGAACTGACTGCAGGCTCGCTATCAATAATATCACCCTATAATGCTGAATGAAGAGCAATTACCTGATGCAGTTTTACCACCTGCAGGCTGGGATCTACCCAAACCATCTTGGTGTGAGTTCAGTAAGTGTTCCTGAATGGCAATTGATGAGCTAGTCAACAAACCATCTACCCATACGCGGCATTCCAGGTGCACCACCACCTGAAGATATACCCGACGAAGAATCCATAGACCACTGTAAACCTGATCCAGTATGTACCCCTCATCCAAAGGAGTCAAAGGCTCAGAGGGAGGCAGTCAGAGTGGATAAGGCAAGGGGAAAGCATCTGGCAAAGCAACTGGATTGTACAATAAGCATTGCAAGTACTCAGAGCAATAGATTCCATGGCATCCATATCAGTTCACGCTTGACTTTCAATAGATATAATCTTTTAGCCTACAAATGAAAACCCGGATTGATCAACAACTGAAGCCTACACTGTACAACATCAAAATCTAATCATTCCAATCAGCAGATGCCATGCGAAAGCTCAGTGCTGCAGGTGATTCCTGGCTCGGCGATGATCTTTGGATTGAAGATCATACACATATCTTCTGAGCATTATACCACAGGGATGTTTTGAAATCCATCCAGTTCCTTTTGCAACATCTCCCAATTCAGGTACACCTCAGGTTTCAGCCAGTGTGCCAGGCAGACTTGAAACGTCACCGAATGTACAGCTAGATGAATATGGGCGATTGGTGGTGGGTTACGCAGGATCATCTTCCTGCTGGAGTGACAATTATCCCACTCATATCTGCATCGGGCAAGACTCACTGCACCAATTCTTCGGGCGATCATTATCCTTGACCGCCCTATCTCACAATAGCTATTATTCGACAAGAGGTATGCTGCAAACCTCCACATTGTACCTGGATCCTCATTGGGCTGATCTCCTGTCCCCCAATCGGTGCCAAAAACAGTGAAGAGGCATGGCATTCCATGTTTGGAACTGTGCTGTCCCCACTATGAAATCTTGACATAACAGGTCGTGGCTTGAAATGGGACTTTGCTGATTGATCCCCAAGACAATGTTACCCTCTTTTTGCTGGCTGGGGCGGTGATTTTCCTGAACAAGTGATCATTGCTCCACTCTCATAAGGCTCTTGCCGGTTCCTGAAGGGGGCTGATAATGCATTGCAGTTTTCGCCCACTCGATCCCTCCACGGATCAACATCATCATCCAGCGTTTCTGGAGGAATGTAATATTGATGTTCGGCACACTCTAGGTGTTCGCCCGATCCACAAAAAGTTTGGGCAATACCCTCTGTGCAATCTCTACTGGCTTTGGTAGACTGATGAATTCCCTCAGCTGCTTTTGGTTTTGATTAAGGACTTATTGCACTTGCTGCACAAATTCCTGAAAGTGAGAAATGTTAAGGATCACTTTGGCAATGGATTCACATTGGTACCACAATATCCAGCCCGCCAGCACTTCTCTAATCCATTCAATTCTCCGAAAAGGGTCAACTGGTATGGACAAGAGATCTGTGGCATGATCAGAATACTCTCAGCGGATTGCACTCCACTACTCGTCTGCTCCAATGTTGACGGGAAAAGTGTGGCAGACACAGCCTCTGATGACATGGTAATGGGAGCAGTGTGGGTATTATGTGACTTCTCTCTACTTGTTAGCCAACATAATCACTCCAATCTATCCCTCAAAGCACTAGACGTAGTGCTGAAGCAATTTCGGCAGATGAAGGGGCTTTTCAAGAACAGAAACTGTCGATATCTGCAAAGGCGAATGGGGATGATCAGTTGCCAAGGGAATGCCATCAATTAAGAGAACAAAAGATTGATCATATTCATACTGCAATGGTGGTCCTTCTGTACTGGGCTGGAAATGTTACTACAGCAAACTAAAAGAAATATCTGGTGTGCTTGAATAGAGTCTGACAAGCACCAACCAAATGGTCAAATAGTTATCGAAAGATGGCAAAAGAGCAATTGTAGTGTGAAATTCATCCTGTGACGCCTAGTCAATTGAACTATTGTGATGAATTATTCCAACATCGTAAATGACAATGTTTAAATTGCATGGGCACAGAGGCAACCGGTCCCTGAAGCATATTTGCCACCAAATTTACTCAAAAGAATAATGCTGGAGAATATGAGGTTTACGGAGAAGCTGACCTGAACCCCATCAAGCCTGTGAGAGTATATATCCGTCTATCGGAGGCATCAGCTGAAGCTAAAACCTAGAGTATCACTGATACAGACTGAGCAGTGGATCAGATAGAGTGAAAAGTCAATGGTATCACTTCGAATAAGCAGATGCAGTTCAACCAGGAATTCTCCATCTGGTGTAGTGAGTTTGATGCATGTTGTAATACAATCGGCGTTAAGGAGCTTTGGGAAACCATTACGCAGTCTGTTGTACTTTTCAGATATCCAAAGATGCATCTTGTGGGCCATATATCACACACAGTTCAGCCAATGAATTCGGGCTACAATCTCACGAAAGATATTTCTGAACAGCAACATATCTGCGATGTTACAGAGACATATCAATTGTCCAACAAAGTTAATTACATTCGACTGATGCTCAAGCATAATGACCTGTACACCAGTCTTCACTATATGGAGGAGGTACTGTCACATTTTGCCCTTCAAGGCTGGTACGATATCAACTCTGCAATACTTATCAACCTACTGTCTGCTACTGACAAACAGCAAACTTCATGCAGATCACAACTTCTATGCCTCCAGCATTGTCAGGACTAGCCATTTTTCTGCCATGCACCCCAACAGGTATATTATTTGAGAGAAACCCTTGTCTGCAGTGATTGCAGAAGTATCAAATTAACCTCACTCAGAGATGCATTGGTAGATTTCTGAATTCGCCACTACGGAGAGCGATTCTGCACACAAATCAAGGAGGACTGGTCCTCGGATTTGATCACAATGTACTCATTGACAGATGATTTATTACACCTCAGATTGGGCTGGAGTACCATGGCAACCATGTCGCTACCCTACTTCTGTTGAGTGTCCTGGACTGGATTGCAAGGTATGATATTCCTATGCCAACCAACAGATCATGCTTCAATCTTATAACATCTGTGTCCAATATACAGAAAGTGAAGAGAATAACCTCAACAACGCCTTCAATTGCATAGTTCCTTCGTTTCCTGTACTACACTTTAGCTGGTCTCCACCAAATCAGATCCTCCAATTTGACGAGCACCTCCCAGCCAGATATATAATATCGACCTGTTTGAAGAGGCTCAAGGAGACTCCACAATGGCTATCATGTTCTGAAGCTCAAGAATATGAGCTGGTGATTCAAATGTAGTACAAACATCCACCTAGTTGGGCTGTTTGTGTTGATTGGTTCATCCGGGTTTTCAACCAGATCAACACGATGTATATTACACCTGTTGGAGCAATTGTTGGACTGGTAAATTTCATCTGAAAGAATGCTGCATCAGCTGAAATCGATAGTATTTGGATTCTAAATAATCATATGGAGTTAGATTCCTACCGGACTGTATATTTATTAGAATACCTGAATCACAGTGTGCATGAGTGAAATAGTCTTTTGACCTGTACTGTTTAATATAGACATTATAATAATCACACCTGGAAAGTATGGCTCCAGGTTCAAGGTGCTCCGGAATAGTCTCGGGGATGTGGTCAAAAGTCCCAATACTTCCGAATACTGCACAACCTAATTGTTTGATCTTGGAACATTTTGTAGACGACTATACACTGCTGCGAATATTCTTGTGTTCTGATCCACAATTTCCGGAGTATTGAGGAGCGCCGGAGATGAATTCTCAGTGTACCTGTAATGCACATCACTTTCCATAAAGCCTAACTATCATGGAGTATCAGGGAGCCCCTCAAAAGATTGGCGTGGCTGATCAGAGTTGCTGAGTTGATCAGTTATAACTTCCAAAACATTTTACATTTTGCTGATATAAGTGAGTTGGCTGCTGCCAAAAACTTTGTAGTTTCCTGCATCCTGGGCTACAAAATTCAAAGTGTCACCATCCAAGTCTTGCAAGCTGTTGGTTCTGTGTTTCCAATGGGTTCTGCATTGGGCAGTAGCTCACTGAATGCAACCTCTTTGTTGAAAGTTTATACTTCTCAATAATGGCAATTGTTGAATCTTCCACATCTTTCATCTCAATCTGACCCCGCTTATTAACACCTCTGGTTACATTGTGCATCCTCCTATTTTACTTATCCAGAAAGGTATATTATGTCAGTGTGCATACAACTGCAGACAATATTTCGCACTCTTGCTCCATGAGTGGTGCATTGGTGTTACTGGTACATTATCGGAGGTTATGTGAAATGGCTCTGGGGTGATTCAGGTTGTTGGGTTTTACTTGGTGTTATTGGAGTAATCAGAGATTGTGGCAAGCGATATGGCTTATACTAGATCACTGTTGATGAAATACCTTTTTGCATACGTAGGATATTTGTAAACAGAAATCATGCTGATTGCCAAACATTTATCATCATGAGTTTCACAGAACAAATTAGTTGAATAGACAGTCCACTATAGGGGGTTCAAAATATGGAAGAATTGAATCGTGTAAGTGCGTACTACACTAATATTGCCCTAACGAAACTGGCAGGAGCGAGCATTTATGAAGTAGGACCAATGTAGAAGAACCAGGTGGACAATGTCAATCAGTACTGGTAAGATACTGTGTTTACTGGAGTGGTCACCACTACAGCTGTTGTTCGAGCTCAGCTCCTGCCAGATCTGCCAGTTGAATTCATAAATGCGGCCAATTCTTCTTGCATGGTAGAAGAGGTGATAGATTGTCAGAAGTGTCAAACAGAAAACTTGTTACACCTTGGGTGTTACAGTTATATTTCCGGGATCATATGAAATCACTCGATGATCCATATATAGATTTTTGATCCGAAATCACAAACTGTCACTCAGATTTCTATATTGGATCTACCTTCCGGATTTGTTCACCTATTTGTCATATCTCTATTACCCGAACTTTTTATGAACTGATCCAGGACAACAGTCAAGCCAAGCGCGAATAAGATGTATATCAGCGTTGGATCAGTACTGGTCACAACTTCTCGATTCTCAATCGTTACTCCTCATTGGGACGACAGCTTATTCCTGGTCGCAGACCAAATGACTATTCAGTCATGCTCCCATGGTTCATTCCTAAGGAGAGGAGGTGTCGTCAATATCAGACTACCATGGCATCTCGAGATATGCCGGGTCATATGAGAGATCAGTCATTAAGCAATAATTCATATATCGGAATCTTGGCGACCGAATGTCCTTATACGAATCAACCCTTAGTTTGACCACACTGTCTGTCTTTGGGCGAATAGGACTTGGGATTCACATGTCCCAAGTGACGCAGGATGCACTCCGCTTGATATATGGCAAAACTACTGGGTTGCAGATCACTGTATATTTGGCTCCAATAAAGTGTAGTCAAATTAAGTGTTCTGTCGTTTGCCGCGATTGTTAAACCATTACATACCCACTGTGTATATGAGAGGGCACTCTGACTGGCTCCTGGTGACACGAACCTGTTTGTTGAAAAGTGGCTTCAGATAAGCTTGTATCCAGACAAGGTATCGCGAGAAGCAATTGGGTCGCAATCCGAGCACATTACCTTGATACAGTAGTTAATACTCCCGGGAGTTTGAACTGAACTATGAATGGTAGAAGCAAAGGATGATGAGGCAGTTACGTATGTGAACTCCAATGCAGGTGTTGGCAGTCTTAGGATTATTATGGGTGTGGATCGTCCAATATATATTCAACAATACTGACATGGAGGAAGGACATCAATAACAATATCTACAACTGAGATCTATCTATGGATACCGATTGACCTTCTTGACCTCGAAGTCAAGCATGAACTTCATTCGCGTGTATTATCTATTAGTTCTGCATTGAAGTCAACGAGGATGCATCTCCCTTGCAGTCCAGAGTTGTACATTCACTATTCAGTTCTATATCACGGATATATCTATTACCATTTTATACTTAGTTATTCTTAGTACCTTCTTCAAGGCAAGTCATTGATCGGGAAGTGAGCAACACGATACGTTGGAATCTGAACAAAGTTCGAGGACCAGCCCGATTGCGTGGTGGTTCAGAGGATACATCCATTAGGATACTCTGGAGTCGGCACTACTGCTGCTGCTGAGGCGAAGCTACTGGGCTTATTCTTATAGACAAGTCGATACTTACAGTCGTTGCGTTCTGCGACAGACGGTCCTCAAGTATAAGTGCCGGTTGCTGGGATGATATTTCAGCATCCGTTAGAAGTCCTAGAGTCATCATGATAGTCTGGTGGTTCAGAGGATAATTTTTCAGGTTCTTCTGAAGTCGTGTACATCAGCATACAGATAGCTTAGGATGGTACTCTTTAGTCCATACTACATATCGGGAACAGAGAACTGAACAGTTACCTTTGATTCTTTGGGTGTTAATCCTATTACCCATCCTGAGCGAAACCTTATTCATCTTCTTCTTTATCAGGCCGGAACTCATTAGGGGCTGTTATAGATTAGGACCTAGGGTGAATCTCCTGGTGTTACAAAACTTAAAGGAGTCAATGGCAGCATTATGTATTACCATGGAGATCGGAAATTCTTTGCTGCTCTACGAAAACATGCAGTTAGAATCACAGCAATACAGAGGAGTATTGATATTTCCAACCCACAAGGGATTATTAACTGAAAGTAATGGCCGCCAGAAAGCCACCATGGCTACAGTGGGATGTATAACTTGTTTCTGTCATTCTATGATATCACAGGAATAAATACCAATATGGATACTGTAAATTAAGTTTAAAATAGTTCTTCACTGATGGTGGCAGAATGAACAGCTGCTGTAACCATGATCAGAGGAATACATTTACATCTTCATTGTGGGACTTCTCACTGTAGGACTGAATTCCATCAAGCTGGTCTTCATTATACACCACATAGCATATCCAAAATCTTGACTGTTGGGACATTGTACCTGTTGTTTAAGAAGAGAAAGCTGATGCAGTGAAATTATGGAACCCTAGTATATCTCATTGGGTTGTCATGGATAAGGCTCACAGGATAAGGACAAGTGTAGCCCCAATATACAAGTATTGAAAAGCTAATAGTATATTGTCCAAAATGGACTTCCATTATTGCAATGTACATATTGTATCTTATATAGTCAATCTGCAGCTGCAATACAAACAAATCTTACTGGCAATAGTATTGGTAAATGGCATCAAAGCCTGGCACTGAATTCTGTACTAGATATATAGTAAATTATGGTTAGCACTACAGCTGCTATCAATATATTTTGAATAATTGTTTCAATTTGGTGAACCATTCGATTGTGAACAGAGGTATTGTATCCAGCAATAAACTCAATGTTGGGATCAACCCAGATGCCAATCAATTCTTAGAAGGCACAGAATCTGAATTTCTTGTTCATTGTATAACAGTAACTTGAAGTCCTTATATATTATCCTGAACTGGTAAAGCAGAAAAATTAACCAGGGTTATACAAACATGGAATATAATAATTAGATAGGATATCTAAAATCATACTATTACCAAGCAAGCAGATATAGATGTAAGAACATTGATAAAGTGGTACACCATGGTCAGTCACATCCTGTTTAAGATACCAAACGCCAGCCTCAATATTCCTCCTATATGTGACAGTACCCCACTCATCCCACTTACACAGATCATTAGCGCTAGACAGTTTGGGACCAATATAGCCGACGGTAGTAATAAGACACTTAGAAAGAGAATTACAGAAATGGGCTCCAAGCTAAATACAATAGCTGGCAAGAAGAAGCCTTCAGGTGATTGTTAACATTTTATTCACTGTATCCTAGATGAATCGATTCATTTCTCCCTCTTCATGTATCCAGACATTTCTTCACTGAACTACTTATAGATGTCATCTTCTAGGGTTGCTGATACTGACAGACTTCATACAATTAAACAGTAGATATATGTTGTTAAATTTGCACATTCTGTTCTACTAAACATACAATGAACTTGTCTATCTGAGAAGGTTGAAGATATGCCATATGATCAAACTAAGAGCTACAATGTGGTTTGGGTCTCCAAAGTTGGCTTCCCATATAGTATTTCTTGGGAAACCATTCACAGCAAATAACAACAGGGTGAGGATGATTGTATAGGTATATGAGCTGAATATCTAGTATTTCGTAAAACAGATGAGGTCTCCTTACAGATTCTGACTTTCTGCTACTCACATTAACTGTATCATCAAACTATCATATTAAACTCTGCTACCAACTTATTGTATAACAATGATACAAACTGTAGGCAGTCCTGATGCCTTTTAGGCTCCATTTATTTTAATTTTTAACACTCAACCAGAGTCAACACACATGCTTTTTAAAGAAGTGGCTTATCCATAGTGGGCAGGTGAGAGATATTGTCTGTACCAACTGACAAACAATGAGGGCTTGACCCTACATAACAATTTCTGAAATTCCATCGTTGTGGAATAGAGTATATTATACTCAATGGAATCTTAGGAATCGTCTTATATATTGTGGGTTGGTTAGCTCTAGATACATTGAAAAACATGATAGGTTAATTGGAGTATATTCAATTGGTGGATTGGAAACAGTCTGTAGATGATGTATTTGCAAATGTAATATGTACTGCAGGTATGCTACAATGTGGCTAGTGAGGATACTAATCCCAATACTAATCAAGTAAAAAATTCAATCATTGGATATACTTCCCACCAGGTATACCAGTCAGCTAGGATTAGTCAATATAATAATGTAATAGATGTTAGTTAGTTTCTAATTTCTCAATAGTTTCAAAATTGGGTCTGCAATTTTCCTTCTGGGTTGATTTGTGAGTTGAAGGTTCATCATCTGGATTCCCAGATAAATTCTCTTTGTATTACTTTCTGAATAGATATCTTGGATTTCTGAGTTTGTTTGGGTTTCTGGATTGCTTCTGTTGTACATCAGCACATTTTGGGTATCAACATTTCCTCTGCTAGAATTGTGGTCACATTTGGGTTACTATGCTGCTTCATATTTTGGGATTGATTCAAATGTAAAATACAAAACTAGTACTACCAAAATACGCAAATTTGTCACTGACTATGACTGTCACACGATCTGACTGCAACTCAGACAGTACCTTGTCTGACAGCAGCCACTCTAACAGCAGCCTCTCTCACATCAACCACTCTGATGTTGCGCAGTCTGCTTGCAGCCAGTGTAACTATTGGCCTTAGACAACAACTCTGTCTTTTACTCTGGCAATAGCTCTGACAGTAACCATACAAACTGTTTGCCATAACCATGCTCAGTGGACAAAAAGTCATTATTATTTACCAATGTGAAATCTCTACTAGTCTGTCCTCTAACAGCATATCACCCAGTCAGTTTTCTACAGGCAAAGTGATCATAAGTAATGGTTTTAGAAATTAGCAGAATTATATGGGACGGTCACTGTGATATTAAACGTAACTCAATCTGCATGATACCAATTAATACTAAAACCATCCCCTGAAGATTCTATAGAACTAAACAGAATAAATATACAGTACTCAACCACAATGGTCAAATCAAATGATTTCTCCATACAATCAGAATGTAAACTCAGCTTTGTCACTAGTATGTATAGACTTCAGATATATAGGTTATACTGACAGTGCAGTTACTGAAGTAGTTACGATTATTCCAATAACGTTTTTACTTGTCATACTTGACATCGGCTAGAATGCATAACTGATATTTTGTGTTGCCTCCCATTCTGACTACTCAATTAACTGATATATTATTATGAGACAAGTACAGATGAAAACTCTAGAATAGTAGCCAGTTGTAAAAGATATTAAATTGTAGTAGCCTACACTTTGCCATTGATAAAGAATGGAAATTTATTCTAACTCACAGTAGTAGTTCTAGATTCTATATAGGTTTTACCATAGTACTGCACAAGCAATATTTATACTACACACTCCCAAATTAAGTTGACAGTATTAGTTAAAGTAACTCCAATTTTTGAGACAATGCAGTAAACTACAATCTATCTCTAATATTGCTTCATCAATTGCTAATTTATTGATAGCATAGACATTGGGGTAATGTACCAATCAAAAACAACTCAGTTGTGACAATATTAGCCTGACAGATCACTCTGAGTGGTTGCACTGACGCAGTTGAACTAGCACAGTTGCTCTTACCACTTATCCCAACAGGTTACTCTTATAATTACGTATTACTCGAATGAGCTGAGTACCAATTGTGTATGATTGTTTCTGACCAGTCACTATACTGTAGATTGTGGGAGGTTCAGATGCAGACATAACGTGCAGCTCTGTGCGATTGTGCTGAAGCACACTGACCAGGTTACCTGGCACTGGCGTGATCAACCACCGCAACACTAACTAGCTAATAGTCTGAACCTTCTCACAACCCCTAAATTGGTAGCAACTTCTCCATTTGCCTTTCTTTCACTCATATCGTACTCAGCAGCTCAGCAATCCCAAGATCTCGCGACGGAGTGATGTGCCAGAAGGTTTGTTGGGTGTATTTAGAAGATACACGAAACGGTGAAGATACCACACACACAACTGCACAGACGATGAGACGTTCAAATCCCGCACCCACTATGACACATGGTTGCACTTCACGTCCTACTACTGCAAGCTGTCCGCTAAGTATTCTAGTTGGCTGGCACTGTCTTCTGACCTTGTTGGACATAGCCTTAGGAATTTGCTATCAGAACTTTCACTACTCAGAATGCAAGCAGAAGGTTTCGGCTGGCCTCTCCCAGAAGTATCCAATGATGATAGCCTGATTCAACATCTGCAGGAAACGGCTTCCATATCTCGGAGTGCTATCGATGGCAACATTACAGCTGTCAGCCCCCAGGGACTTATCAATTTTTATGCTGCACTCAACCAGTCTTACTCCTCCCAAGCCAGAGACCCCCGATGCCTTATCGATCCTGTACTGTCACTGGTGGCCCAGCCTGTCATGGCTGCTACTGCGCAAGACAACATGTTGGAGGAGGTGGACACTTGGTGTGGCCAATTCGACACTTTTATTGAAATGACAGCTCATCTTGGTGCAGGCTGCAATGGTGGTGGAGGAGAGTCCTTGTCAAAATCCAACATTCAACAGCATCAGCCTCCATTGTTTATCGGGGACTTGAATCTGGAGACTTTTAATCAGATTCTGCGCAATGTTGAGCACTGCATGCACCAAGGCGCAGCAGCAACAGGTACTACAGAGTTGGACAGGAGCAACAATTAGGCCTGGCTGTGTATGGATCCTGAGGCATGCAGTTGAATCACACACTGGATTTGTCACCGAGGTGTCATGGTCATTCCCCAGTCAGATGGCAGTTTTGCACCAGTAATGACGCTTCTGTTTGAGTCTGCTATACTCCGGTGTTTCATCCCAGATGTCGCAAATACTGCTGTTCGAAAGGTGCTCCGTGCACTTCACTACCGCAGATGGTTCCAGATGTTGCACACTTCAACGTGGGCTTCTCTGACCATATCCACATGCTGCAACAAGAGACCACTATGAAGCGCCAAGACTCCCTGTACAAGGAATGCTTTTCAAGTCTGCCTGTGGGAGTCACAAATTGAATCATCACCTCAGCCCGCTTGCAAAAGACACTGCAGCCAGGTGCCACTTTCACAGTGCCCAATGTTATGGAGAAGGTCGGTGAACCCTCTGAATTTATTACATCACAACTGGCTATCATTGCTATGCCAGTGGACCATGGCACAACCTGTATCCTGTCCAACACAGCCACTATTCCAACACCTATCGGTCCAGAGCCAATGGAACTCACTGTAGCAAACACCACCCGCATGTGCTACTGCTGTGATGGTTTTGCACATGGGGTCCGCAATTGTGTGACTCCAGACACACATGAGTGGGATTTAATTTTATGTGCAGGTACAGGTGGAATCAGGATCAGACAGATCGGTGGTTGTAATCACATTGCTACCTGGCCTAGCGGCCCACCAGCTCTGGCCTGATCTGCGGTCTGGAGCATCAATAACATCCAGGCAGCCGTAGTGGAGAACACATGTACCAATGATGATGGGGAGGATGCAGCAGTAGAGCAGGAGGTTGAGGATGAGGAGGACGGCCTGGGAAATGGCAATTGGGAGTAGTGGTGGAACATCCTACTACTCAGAATATTATTGGAAAAGCAAAAACAGTGCAGAGTGAAGAATGGGGAGAAGGCAAAGAACCACACATACAGCATGTGAAATTGTACTTGAGTAGCTTGACAGATAATGAGACTTCTGCTCCTCCTGATTCGCCTAATTCTGACATCCAACAGTATAACTGTTCAGTTTCAACCTCCAGTAATCAAATTTGTACACAGTATTCCTGGTTTGATTCCGGTGCCTCCCATTGTTCCCCAAATACTGCCTACAACAATTCTTTGCGCTTGAAACATCCACTTTGCGAGCACATGTGAATCTGTGTCGCAGGAGAAGGGATAGCAGAGGAGGATAACTGGCAAGTTTAGCTCGTTACATGTTAAGAGGCATCACTGGCAATCGTATCAACATCTCAAATTGGTACACCATCTTCGACTTGCGAGGCATCTATTACCTGATTCTGGGGATTGATTGGATCGCAACCAATCTGCATGTCATCAATCATAAAACTAATACACTACATTTGCTGGAGCCCAATTACACTGATTTGGAGCAAGGTTCCCACCTTGCATCAACAATTGGCAAGTCATCACTTTCAAGTCTGCGGCGTCTGCAACAACAATGCAGAGAAGTCTGAGCACATTGCAGCACAGCGGCCTGTAGATCAGCGATCAATATGGTCTCCACGTCGTTCGTCACCAAGGGCAAGTCATTCGAGATCTTTACCAATCCAATTCCGGAATGTATCAACTTGATACTGGAGGAGGAGGGGGAGGTTACTCCACAGAAGTCTGTAGACCTCAAAACATGGCATCAACATGTCAGGAAGGCATTTGCAGACCTCCTAGAACTGGCAATGAGAATCTCTCCAGCTTTCAAATACGACTTCCATATTGACACCAACCCAACAGCAAAGCCACCTCATTGCAAGCCATACCAGATGGCAGCCTTGGGGTACTTCGAGTTGGAAACCGAGATTGCTATGTTACAAGCCAAAGGCTGGGTTACTGACAGCCTCTCCCAATGTGTGGCACCAGTGATCTTCGTTGAAATACCAGCTCAATCTGGATCTCAGATGTGTGTCCATTACTCAGGCCTAAATGCAATCACCACCAGAGACCTGTACCCACTTCCATAGATGGAAGATCCCATTGATAGGCTACATGGTTCCAGGGTATTTACAAAGCTCCATCCAGCTATTGGTTGCCACCAGTCGCATATACACCCAGATGACAGACACAAGAGAGTGTTTGTCGCTCCTACTGGCTTCTATAAGTGAATGGTGATTCCGTTTGGTCTGGCTACCATGCCATCAGCATTTCAGCGCGCCATGTATTGAATTTTGGGCCGATACAAGAAGATTGTCATTATATGCCAGGATGACGTGCTGATTTTTTCTCGCAGTTTGCCCAAAAACAAAACACACATTGACAATGCCCTGCTTGCTATATGGGCGGCGCATCTTTGATTCAATGAGTGAAATTGCCTATTTGGAGCTACTGAGAGGTCATTCATTGGTTTCAAGGTCAATGCCAGTGGAATCCACATGGAGCACCAGAAGACTGTGGCCCTAAAGAACTGGCCAGTACTAGTGAGCCTAGCCCAGCTTTGTTTATTCCTGCGATTAGAAGGCTACTGTGTGACATTTTTGCACAGGTTCGTGCTCCATACCACCCAGTTGTATGCATTGACATCCGATCGAAGCAGCATTGGGTGGCTTCAGAAGTATCACATGGAATTCGATAATATCCGGATGGCTTTCGCATTTGCTGCAGTGCTGGGACTATGCGCCCTGGAGTGTGACTACATCCTGCGCTCAGTTGCTTCCAATATGGCAATTGGAGGCATTCTGGCTCAACATCAATGCAGGGGTCCAGAGGGCCAGCTGCTGAAACATCCATCGGTTTCTTCTCTCCAATGTTACTTGATGTCGAGACGTGCTACACAGCATATGGCCACTAGTTTTTCGCAATCCACAACAATTTAATCCACTTGGAGCCATATCTTAGCAAATGACACTGGTCAGTATACAGAGACCACACATCGTTGCAGCATATCATGTGCCAGCAGATGCTTTCATGCCACGACTGGCAACATGTGGATAAACTACAACGGATCAACTATTTGATCAAGTACCTCCCAGGAGTGGCCAATCTGGCTGTAGATGCATTGAGCAGAATGCACTATCCGATTTCGGCAACCCCAGTGGCTACCATCGGTATAAGCACCAGGGGACTGCAGATCACTGGTGCTGAGAAATGGGAGCAAAAGGTGTGTGAGTTACCGGTGGAAGACATGTATTCCTGTCCAATTGTCAATGTCCTTTGGGAGGAAGCCGAAGTAACCAATGAGGCAAGAAATTAGTCATTTCAAGGTCAAGATGACAAGCACCATGGGAAAAAGATGGTGTGTGCAAGACTGTTCCGATTTGATCATGGCCTGCTTTTCCACAGCAATAATAGGGCATTCAGCATCCTGTTTGACATGTGGAGAGAAGATATCTCGGAAGCTCATGACTCTCCAGTCGGTGGCAGACATCAAGAAGCTTAAAAAACTGCTTTGCCCATTGCATCACAATATTATTGGCCCCATCTAACTCACGCCATATGGGCATGGATTAGAGGTTGCTATGCTTGCGACAATGTCAAATATTCCAACCAACTCCCATCGCGCTTACCGTGACTGCTGCCAATTCTGGAGACACCAGCTTCAATGGTTAATATTGATGGCACTGCTAGATTACCCACAACTGCCAGGTACAGCTATGACTGCGTAATTATGATTGTTGATCCACTAACCAAGAGAGTGCGATGGAATGAAGTCTGGGAAAACAATCTAACTGCAGAAGTGCTTGCTGGAGAGTTTATTAACATGTTGGTTGACATTAGGGCAATTCCGGATTACTTGATTTCCAATAGGGATATGTACTTTATTTCAGATTTCTGCGGTTCCCTGATGGCCCAACTGGGAATCAAACATTGTCATAGTACCACCTATTTTCCACAAATGGATGGCCAAGCAGAGAATCTGAATGCAGTTGTCGTAAGCTTTTTGAAAGCATACATGGCTCAGTGCCCAAAGATGTGGGACAGCCTGGTACCATTTGCTGAATTCACATCCAATGCAGCATGCCATAAGGATCTCAAGACTACTCCATTTCAGGCCGATGTGGGATTCGTGCGAAGGATGTCAACATGGCTGCTGGTACCAACCCCAGGTGCTGATCAGCATGTTCTGATGAACCTGTCAAGACGATGGATACATTGAGACTAAGTTTAAGATGACATGTAGCTGATATATTAGCTGCCTGCCCTAACCCACAGCCATGTGATGACATACTCTGCAAAGACTCAGTCTAACACTCCTCCAGGGTGTTCTCATGTCCGTCAAACACTAAGCCATGGAAAAAACAGACTGAAAACAAATACAAGACAGAAGACAAAAGACAAAAGACAGAAGCCAAACAATTCCATACCCTGAGCTCCTCCCAACTGACCATTCTCCCAAATAACCATTCTCCCAAATAACCATTCTCCCACTCCTGCCATGCGAGGCGGCAATCATACGCCAATTTCTGAGCTTGGTAGTCATTTGTGCTGTCGGTTTCAACTGTTTTGACTTCCAGTCAACAACTCCTGCAATGGTTACACACAGTCCTGTTGAATTGTGATTGGTATCGGGTTAGAAAATATATTTAACATTGCAGTACTTGCCGTGTACTGTATCAAAGGAACCGCTCCAAGCAGCTGGAGAATCAGTTATTCCCATATGCAGCCTCTCGGTCCCAATGATGGATTCTGTTGTCGGTGTTGGGGTCAGAATTGAAGATGCTTCTGCGCGGCATGGGTGACTAATACTTGACACACGAAACAGACAATCGACATTTACCAATTAAACACAAGTGTTCATAACCTGTTGTACGGTGGTAGATATGTACATACATATGCAATGGTGTGTCTGCATCAATATGGAAATTGGAGACACTTCCCCATGCAGATGTTGACTTCCACTCGACAAACTAAGTGGAATTGTTCATCATTATTTCCCATTTAAACACATGGGCGCATGGCTGGTTGTATGGTGCCAGTTGCGTGCATAGTTGAGTATGTATTGGTGTCACTGTTAGTGTCAAAATTGGAGATGCTTCTCCACAGCTGCAATTGAATTGTAGACACTTCTCTGTGGGTTGCTCATCCAGCTCAACTAGACCTAGGAATCGGATTCCTGTACATTGTGGATCTTTGTACAAGGCCTCCTGGGTGGAGGATTGGGGTTGTCATCATTGACAGTTTAGGGTGATGGTAAACAGTGTACAGCTCCTAGTAATGCGTCCTCGTCATCATAGTCAAGAAGTCCACAGACTTTCTCAAATCATGGCCATGTATACCACTGTCGTTCTCCTGAGTCCGTTGTCGCAAATCACATACCCAGCACATAGTTGTGGACCAACCGCACTACTCCCAGTAGGTTTTGTGTGTCTGGCAACATCTAACAAGTATCTGCAGTCCATTTCCTGCCTACTTGATATAGACTATCCGAAAACCATACTGTATGTCGAGCTCGTTGGCTGGCCACCTGTTGACTTGTTACAAAATCGCTTTGATCACATCCTGATGATCATAAGGTTAACCCGAACTGAACCTGCACTTCTGCTAACCTGCTCTCCGTACTCGTCCCAAAGGTTTCCAGTGGACATGGTGTTTGGTTGCCATTATCTCAAATACTCGTAGAACTCCACAGGACAGCCATCATAGCCATCACATCAATTGCGGTCTTCTAAGTGGTTGAGTGTACGATTTCATCGGGAAGAGGCAACGTTTGTATTGTCAAATTGTCATCCTGGGTCTGTAGGGCATCCGAATCCCTGACGCACTAACAACTCATCCTGGAGTCAACAACCTCACTCGTATGAAGGTTTGCGATAGAACCATCATCTCTGCTTGATAGTTGTCGAAAATGGTGTCCAGATTGCGGTTGAGCCCTGGCTCATAACCTGTTGTGACCATTGATTGATTGAGTCTAAGTCTAAGATGACACATAGCCGATATACTAGCTGCGAGCCATAACCCACAGGCATGTGATAACGTATTTTACAAAGACTCGGTCGAACACAGCAGCTAATCATCAGTCTGGAACCAAATGAGTTCGCCAAAGAGATCATTCCATATCTCCACATCTTGAGAAAGCAATTGGAGGAAGCGCAGACAAAGATGATTTTGGAAACTGGTATGTCTCGCTGACTGCATGATTTCATTGTGGGAGATTGAATTTTTCTCAACACCAGATTCCTCCTGTTTGGCTATGCAAATCTTACCGAATCAGTGTTAACTAATTTCAATTGCAGAAAGTTGCAGCAGCCTTTGTGTGGGCCATTTCACGTCACAGAAGCCATCGGTGCCAAAACTTTCAGGTTGAACGCTCCGGCCCACTGGACACTGCCCAATACTAGCATCATCTCACCTCCGGAATGAGATCATGCGGAATGTGAGTGAGAGCATCCTCCACTGCCACTGCTGTGAACGATGACCAACAACAATCCAGACAATGAGGTTCAATCCATTTTCAATCATCAGGGTACTGCAGCCAATACCTTACAATATCAGGCAACATGGCTTGGATATCCCAAACTGGACTGGAAACCATGAACCATTTTGGAAGATGGCTGCAGAGATTTACTGCGACATTACCATCAATATAAAGGGTCTCTTGCTTCGTAGATGGATGTTGGAAAATTCAGAAATGTGTTTTGGGAGCATCATATGGCAATTGGTGGACAGAAGGTGGGATCGACGGGTTTTTAGCTGTATTTTCAGTTTGTGTGCTTTATTTTGGGGCTGGTGCTGGTGTTCTTGCACCAGAGGTAGTTGTGAGAGGTTCAGACGTGTACATGAGGTGCGGCTCTGTATAGCGCTGCTGGAGAGCACTTACGAAGTTACCCGGTGCTGGCATGATCGACCTCAGTGTCACTTGCTAGCCAATCGGCTAAATCTTCTCACGACCCCTCCTCAATCATTAAACACCAATGGTCATGCACCGTCCTGGCCGTACAATTGGTCATATATTAGTGAAATCTATTATATGTGGTGTGAACAACATTTATATGACTTTGCCTTGCAAACTGTAGCAAAATTATGACACCATACATCAGCAGTATCTCTGAAACACTCACAGTTATTTCCTGTTATACCAATCATTTTATTTTTAATGTTCTTTGCTGAATGCAGTGGCCATATGCCTTGGCAGCGAAGATATATTAGTTTGAATGGTCAGGTAGTGATATGAGTAGTCCACAGGGTCCAGCAAAGCCCTTTCCAGCTGGCCTTGTATAGATATAGTGGCCTAATTGCACATATCAATTTGAGTAACCAATATGAACTACTCCCCATTGGGATATGTATTGTGGAACACTTTACAGCGTAAGTTGCATTGTGAAAGCCCTTTGGTATCTACTGCTGTAGGTTGGAAAGCTACACTGCAAATCCCATCAACCTCTAACCATGTGCAGTTTCATGATGCTATACAACTTTCCTGGTAAAATAGATATTATAAGGTGTACATTTTCTTCACCCTCAGGTTGGATCAGCATCTGTTATACATGGAGAACTGGGAGACAAATCTGGCAGGTCTTGTACAAGTACACTACTTGCAACTGTTTCTACCACTTTGACTGGCACACCACTGAGAACCAAACTGGGCTATATCCAGATTTACCTATATGGTGGAATCTGCAGAGTGAAATCCCAGAGTGGTTGCATAAGAAATATCTGACAACATGGTTCAAGAGAGGTTTGTGGGTAAAAATATAATAAGGGAGATTAGCAAATTACTCAGACTTAACAAAGTGGAATGATATAAAATGTGGTTTGTGAAATGTATAAGTGACTCCAAAGATGCAAAACTCCACGATATATTTGACTGTAACACAGGAGATCTAACCAATATGGTATAACTTTAACGCTGACAATTATCTAAACTCTAGCAACTTATCTGACTCTGACAATAACCTAATACTGACAATTACCCTACTCTAATACATGCAGCAATTACTTCTACAATTGAATGTTATATTACCCCTAATTTAGAAAACCCAAAGTATACAATACAACTTTCACTCTGACAATCACCCTGACTCTGACAATTACTCTAACTCTACGGATCACCCAAACTCTGACAATCACCTTATCTCTGTCAATCACCCTATCAATAACAGTCAACCTCATTCTGAACAACCCTACCCTTACATTGGAAGTAACCCTCCCAATCCGCTAATTACTTCAATACTGATATTGAAGACTCAATGTACATGGGATATCTTAAACTATAAGCATAAAATTAATTCCGACACATTGACAGATTACCTTCAGTGTTCACATTGACAATTACTCAGATGTGAAAACACATTATTGATTCTGTTTTGCATTCTGTGAAGGATTTTGATTGAAGGCTGGAGATATAAATGCATTATACAATAGACATTGATTAGATATGGATTCCATGAACATGCAAAGCCAAAACAGAAATACACTCAACATGAACCTATACAACAACACACAATGTACACCATATCAAACAGAACCAGATTTAATAGCAGTACTCACACATATTCAAGAGCACCTGGATGAGACTTAGACTCCAATAATCAAAACCTCAGCAATACATTTCAGAGTCGCAGATACAGCAGCCAATAGGTTTACAACACTGATACCGGACTGGATGCAGTAAACACCAGTGGTAGTGATAATTGAATCTCCAGTATCAGTAACTGCGGAAGTCACTTCAATTCTGATATCTGACAACAGCACCCATCTGATACTGACAATACTGACAACAGTAGAAGTGAGTTCAGCTGTCAGACAGATAGATTATTGCAATGACAATAGCAATGAACTCTAATTCCTATGTAGATGATTGTATATAGTAAATGCCTGTTGTCATATATATATTTTAGACAACAAAAGGGGGTGATAATATATTCAGCTTGACATTTGATTCGGACATTGATACTTTCTGTATGCAATCCTGAGTTCTTCTTCCAGCAACCATTGGCAGCTTTGTAGAAGCATCAATTACCATCCTCCATTTGACTCTGACTATTTCTAGTTGTGAATGACTAGTTCATTGGTCAATTACAATAACATTATTGTAAGCAGAAAGGTGCGCCCAAACATGGACTGACCTGTGATACCATATACGGACCATCTGCTCTGTCTCCAGCAATATATGGGATGTAACAATCACATTCACATCCAATATTAATCTATCTTGCTGACAATACATTGACATTGCTATCACCCTGTAATAGTCCTCCACACCATCAGAAGCACTATATCCAATATGTAATAGCAGTATTCCCTCATTTTCTTTGGCTTTGTACAATGTTTTAAACTTTGGTCACATCTAGATGCCAAAGCAGTATAGGTACCCAATGTAGACTAGCCATCAGCAAAAGCTTATGGTTAATAACATGGCAGTGCCAAAAAATTATTGGGATATTGCCCAAGATGTTTGTTTTGATGAATTTGTTATAAGAACCTCTATTCAGTCAGTAGTGATACATTGTCCAAGTAAAGTTACACAGAACCACAGACTATTCTGAGTTGGGCAATTAAGGAAGTTGACATGTTACAAGCAGCTAACTACATGGTAAGTATTTGCATATTGTAAGCTCTGCTCAGTTGTACTTACATCCAAGCTTGCAGATTGCCAACCAGCTGCCCAAACACTCATTCCTGAATAAGTGCATAAAGCTGGTTCCAATAAATATAATACTAACATTTGCATCATTTTGATACATAACCACCAAAATCCAGTTAGCAGGCTAATCTCACCTTTCCCATACCAGTATCACCATTCAGATAGCATGACTGAAGAAAGACTGAATACTATGGATTCTATAATAATCCTGACAATAAACTTGAACTAACACAGTGATCATTCTGCTTTGTTCCTTATTTAGTGAGATTGTAACAACCTTCTCTGAAAACTCCAATTGAAATTTCATGCAATGCTATATATATTCAGCTTTACTAATATAGTGACAACCCAGTGTTTGTTACTTGCAGTGACTGCAGACAAAAATGCATTCATCAAACGTATTGGAAGCAGATTCTTCCACAAGTCATTTGATGTTAATTTATATATGGGTACATATAATCTAATGTTAAACCCATGTATCTGAAATTTAGTAGTAATATAATGTAATCCATTTGAACAATGGACAATTATACTACCAACAATGCCAGAAAAGATCATGGCTATACATATACACAGAATCAATAGAGAAAATTCAATGTTACCTTCCCCTATACAGTGTAATCTGGAGACTGTCATTGATACTGATACCATGTAGATGTCTAAGTATATAGAGTATACTTTGTTTTGGTAATCATTATTGGAATTCAATGAATGCAAATTGTTCTAAAATGTCAATCCAAATGGCTGGTTGTTAATAATATCGATAGACTCAGATAAAGAACTGCGAATCCTCAACAAATCAGAATTACATCATGGGAAACTGTATACATGAATAGAATCACGAAATATCAGCGCTTAAAAAGTGATCAGCAGGATCAGGCATGATATGGGGGAGATCATAAATAGCCTCAGATAATCTCAGGACACCTATGCATGAAGCTACTTTCAACTGTAACTGGGCTCTGATAAGGCAACTTCAATAGTGCGTGGGGTCTTTGACGATGTCACCGCAACTACTCTGACCACCAATTGTGAGTTCTGACATGTTGGTACAATTGCATAAGCGGCCTCTACCAAACAACCTTTGATGCAGATTTTGCAGTCATAATTACACTATATTATACACAAACACTTTCGCGTTTACCCTGAGAGTTGTTATTTAGTACACCATATCACAGGGGTAAAAGAGAAATGCTACCTTGAGCTTACTGTTTATTGCATATATGTTATATAGATTTTGCCTGATAAATCTGGGCTAAATATCATTATTCACTATTATAGGTATTATAAGGAACATCAAGATGTGTTATAAGTTAGGGTAAATTGCATAAGGCAAAATAACAAGTTTCCAACATAGTTTTAGACTATTACTAAGTAATCTATAATGTAAACTGCTATTACCATCATATAGTTCTTCCACAAATACCTAATTATCAAATCATTATGATTGGTAGTTTTAATACATACTGCTTCTTAAAATTATCTAAGTCTATTAAGACAGTGTAGGGTTATGAAATGCTTTCAGTGCCACAACTAGTAAGTAATGTTACAAGGTCCATCTTTCAGTATAAATTTTGTATCTCGAATCTCTGTACTATGTACAAGAAATCTGATATTATAATTCCACAAACATGTAGACTTTTCTTAAGTGCTTTTGGACTCTCCAAAATAAACTTCAGATTTAGTGAAATTTAAAGTACTTGAATGTCCTGCAATATTGCTATTAATATTCTTTTATCTAACAGCTGTATTTAAAGCTTGGATTTATCCAATGTCTTGTGCTGAATGAGATACAATAATATGTAGCCTCGTTTTTACAATATTAACAGTTGAATGAGTTGTAGTATTAAATTTGCTTATGGTTATCTGAAGGGGTAAGATTTTGGAAAAAGTTGGAATTTGTGTATCTGAGAGATAGGAGTATTTGATATTTCAGTATTCTATAAAGTATATATGGCCTCTCCAATTTCTCAATTTTGTAGATCTCCACTCAAACTCGAGCTGAAAAATTATATTTGATATTCTTTGTAAACTTTAAAATATTGGACATTGGTGCTTATATAAATATTAATAGAGATTGTCGCAATTTGTATTTCTTGTCATTATATTAATATAATTCCATAGATGGGTTGTATTATTAAGGTGGTATCTTGTAATTTAACCAAAACTCTAAATTTGTGATACAGTTGACAAACTCTTCCACCCAATGCAATTTGTGATTTATAACAGTTAACAACTTGCTTTTGAAGTGGAATTTACATTGTAGTATACTTCAGACAATTCTGCAAAGATTTTAAATACTCAATGGCAGTTATTCTGCGGTTTTTCAATTTCTATTAATTCAATTTGAATAGACTCTAACCTGATTATTCAATTCTATTCTGGATAGGTACAAGTGTGGATGGCACTGAAATTGAGAGTGTAATTCATTTAGGAAGTCATAAAGCTCCTGTATTCAGCAGCAGTACCATTTTGAATTGGTTATATGAATAATCATTATTTGAATCACAATTTGAAGAGATTCTGTCTGGTATTTCTTGTTCACTTATATCAGTGGACTTTTCTACATACAGAGTGGAGTTTTCCGCTGAATAGTATTATTGATAGCTTTTTGCTATTCAAGTATCATAATGCAGTGTGTTACAGCCTTGAATTTTGAAGTTTAGTTAAACCGTAGTCAATTTTCACTTAAATTAATGCCAAGTCTCTATCCACAGCTATTGTTCACCTTCATAATATTTCCTCAATATAACAATGAGTTTCATCATGAATTTCATTATTTAGAAACATTAAATCTTCTACAACTAATAAACCAATAATTTACAATTGAAAATATCTGATGTTGTGTAGGTATAAATATGTACCAGCCACACACAATTGACCTCTAACTGCTAGGTAATCAAATACGAAACAGAGATTGATAGGAAATTGCTGAGTAGGCTGCATATTCCTGTAATTAGTTTTGTTTTCTGACATATTGTGAAAATACATATAAATCAACATTTTCAGATATGTAAAACATATCCAATAACTGAAAAATCAAATGCTCAATACAGCTACAAATACCTTAACTTGGGAATATATATCTCACTAGGATATCTATGATACAGTTGCATACAGAGGTAAGTACAGATATATCTATACCTAAGTAATTACATAATTGATACATATCATAGTGCTGTGATATTGGTAATAACTATATTCTTTACATCTATCCAGGGCTGGGTTATATACTCCTCTCAACCCAATCAGCATAGATCTAGCATTTAAAACGTGATAGAAGACTGAATGATCTCCCATTGAGTACACGTACATGAAACAGTAAGTGGTTACACCGTTGATACAGATTGCGGTGCAAGAATACTGGTCATAACAACTTCATATATAATCATCCTGTGCTACAATATATACTTCTTTGGACATAATTCGCTTCAATCCAGCTGACAAAATGTAATATGAACTGCTATCTTGTCCTCTTGAGTATATCTAATCTACTTTTTTAACATGTTGCAATGGCTAAGCATTTTACTTGCATGGCTTTTGATATATACGAATGTTGTCTGGTATATTGTCTGCAATAATGCATTGTGTAGTACTATAAAGTGACAACAGTCTATTCTCTGTCTAAGTGAATGATAAATTATCCTTCTGCTAATCCACTCAATTGTGGGGATATGCACATTGCCCTTTCTGGCTGGTGTGTCTCGCAGAGCTGCACCTTATATCAGCCCTTCCTTTTTCTCCACATTACATCCCTCCTAAAACTGTAAACATACTGCATGAAAATAAACAAATCTACTTAACATCGACTCCATGGCACAGTGTACCCAATAGCCATCCAGTCCACTGCCGTATCCCTTCAATTTCTGTTTAACCTTCATTTCTCCCAATCTGTATTGCGTTTTGTAGTAATTAAGCATTTGCTTTGCAGTTGAGCAATTGAGGGCTGGCTCCCAGGTCATTTTGTCATAGCCTTCCCAGTAGATCTGAGACTTGTAGCCACCTTGAATGCCCAGCACCTGGTTATGCTACTTAATTGCGTCTACATCGTACGAATATTGAGTTCTACCATCTTTACCTCCAACAGTTTGAATGGGCAAAGGAGATGGCATGTCTTGTGCTTGATCTGCGGTGCACTTTGTTAGTCTGCTGAAGTTTACTGCATCACATATCATCATATGTGCGAGAAATTCTAATTCGACTGCATCTGAGGCATGGAACTTGATGACCTGGTCTGGTCCGCCTCATGGCTGTGGTAGCTTCCAGTGGGAAGTGACTGCGTTCATGTACGTTATCGGCAGGTCTTTAGTACTCAACATTACGAGGTCTCCGACATCATTGGAGGATATCCATTGGCTCCTGTCTTGTTCCCCAATCTGGCTGTCATGTGCCCCATGGAGGCTGTCTGAGGCATGTAGTTGTAAGGCCGGTAATCGTTCAATGAAAGGGATGCCTTCCAAGCTTGACATTACATTATGCCGCAATTTGCTCGCCACAAACTTCAAGGGAACTGATTGTAAGAATCCTGAGTTCAGTTCGCACGGGCTGCGTTTGGTGGATGAGTGTGTAGACATGTTGTATATATATTCTGGAAGTTACAGCATGGTGTCCCAGTGGTCCAGATGGCAAGTGGCAACAGTATGTAGATACCGGGTGACCTGCTTATTCGAGATCTCTTACAGCCTGTCAGTTTGTGGGTGAAATGGCATTGAGATGAGCAGCTTACGCTGCAACCTATAACTGATTTTGGCCCAGTAATCCGATGTAAAACACATGTCTCTGTCGCTAACGATCACTCGGAGGACTGCAACACGTGCCACGATGGTTTCCAGGAATACCTGTGCACACTCCGCAGCGTCAATGGTCAAAGTGCAGGGCATCCAATGGGCTCATTTGGCGAAGTGGTCCACGGAGGTCACAATTCTGTCTTTCCCACTAAACGATGTTGGCATATCAGTAATCAATGCTACTACCGACTGCTCCCGATGGCCTCATGCAGCTGGTAGCAGGTTTAGCAAGCCCCCCACTATCCCAAGCCGTTGATTGACTCAAGCGCACGTATTACCGCCTTTGGTATAGTTTTGCACTGCGTTCAACATCCCTGGCCAGAAGAAGCACTGTCACATCGCCATGAATGTTTTTGCTGCTCCGAAACAGCCTCCCACTGCAGCATCATGTACTTCATGGAGGATTCCTTGTCCCGGGGGTGTCAGAATATAGAGCTGATGCTGCACATCTTTGTGTCATGCAGGGTGCTGTTTCTCGAGGTCAAGGTTGAGCAGGTGATGATCTCGGAAGAAACCATGGCTGCGAGCCCACACCTTGCATTAAGTAGCTGGAGCGGATGCGTGTGTTGGGTGTTACTGGCTGTCCATGGACACTAGTGATTGTGCAATATCTTTACTGCAGCTGTCATCCTTCATTTTGGAGGTGACTTGGTGCAACCACTCTGTCCAATCATAAATTACTGACTGTGTAAGTCGACACAGGGTCAGTTGGCTGTGTTCACATCCAAATTCCGGACATCTGGTCAGTATTTCAGCCCCTTGTTTCTTCGCACCTGAGATGTCCTGGATGTTCTATATACAGTTTTGTAACGTTGCTAAGTACTCCATATGTGGCACTGTGAGTCAAGATTGTGTCAGTATGTGGCTTAAACAGGACTGGCCCATGTAGACTATCAGTTTTCGGTCCGAATGGACTTAGTATTCCCAGTTCACCACTTAGTCATGAATCGCTAGGAGTTCACGATCGTATGTGCGGTATTGTGTCTCTGCATTCATAAGCTTCCTGCGCCCACCAGCAAGGAGTATTGTCTGTCCATCTTGTCAATTCTGTGGTCGTACTACTCCAACAGCATACTTGCTGGCATCAGCATGCAGCATGTGCTTACCGTCATCCTCAGGTAGTGCCAGCATGCGAAGCTTGAAGATGGTATCATTTATAGTTTTGCACGGCATCGGTACTTTTCAAAACAACGCATAATGTACAGTTCAGATGGCCCTCAATTCCGGCCCTCCAAGTCGGCCTCTGAACGTGACTTTTTCATCCAATCTGCACACATGGTATACGGGCCACGTGGCATGCATGTAGTGGTAAACGAACTTGTGGTAGTAGCCCACCAGTCTGATGACACCCTGGACTTGTTACCCAGTCCAAAGTCGATGCCATTTTGCTACTGCCACCATCTTTAACCTGACAGTGTGTACTCCTTCTTCATTGATTTGGAAACCACAAAACACAATTTCATTTCAGAACCACTTGCATATGGATCGGTTCAGCTGCTGGCCAGCTTGCAGAAACAGTTGAAGCACCACTCACACGTGGTCCATAAGATCTTGTCTTGTGGAACCATGCAGTAGTACATGGTTGAGTTACTCTGCCACAATCATTCTCAGCCCCTTATTCGATGGTACCCGCTGGTTTATGACTTGCATTGATTGTCTATGGGCATTAGCTAGTTCAACAGGTACAACTGTCCAATGGTAGTGGTTGTATTTAGTTGAACAGGCTGTCTGCTGTCGATCCCCCATACAAATCCTAATTTGGTGATAACCTGAAGTTAAGTGAATCTTTGACAAGTATAATGATCCACCAAATGGTTGCACCAGTTTTTCAATATGGGGTAAGTGGTATCTAACCTTTTTGGTGATGTGGTTGACGGTGCAGTAGTCTATACACATTCTCACACCACCATCTTGCTTTGGTAGAAAATGTACTGTGGAGCTGAAATGGCTACTGGTTTAGCATATCCATTTATTATGAAGTGCTTTTTCTAATTCACATTGTAGTTTTGCATTATCCTTGGGCGACAGTCAGTATTGGGATTGGTAAGGAGCCCGCTTGTGATCTTTGGCTGAGCATTCAATCCTGAATTGTGGTTTACTCCATATTAATTTGTACAACCATTTGGCAAACAGGCCACACCTTTCACAATCTGGAACGAGTTCACTAGAATCATCCAGCTACTCCTCGCACACAAGTCATTCTTCCGCATCTGATTGCACACACACTCTCAAGGCTTCAGCCATGAGGTGATAGCTTGTGCAACAGAGTTACTTCTGTTCAACAATTTTAATAACCATCTTGCAAGTAGCTTCTCATACCATGCCTTCATCCAGTCCATGGTCGGGCGGCAGACTGTGGATGTTGTGGATTCGGGCTGCCATTTCCCCATCATCCCATAATAGACCGCCTTGTGTTATCCATGTTTTTTCTGTGAGGTGGTCAATCCTGTGCATTCCATTTCTATCGTGAACCCAACGATTTCCCAAGACGATATCAAATCCAGTTATATCATAGGTCGTGAACCACTCTGGGTACACTTAAGGATTATCTCCGAGCCTGAGTCTCTGGCCCACTTGGTGTTGTCTTTCTGTACTATAATCAACCCTATCATTGGCTGTTTTGACAATCATCTACCCACCATCTCTCTTCTCTAGCACCATGCCCTTCATTCTCAACATCTAGATTGGGGCTCTCCTCACATGATTCTCTGATGCTCCATCATCTTTGACTGTCTTCACTACTCAACTACTATATGTGTCATCTCCGTTCTGGAATCGGAGCTTTCCATCGAAACGAAGAAGGTCTTAGGTATCGTAATCATCGATTCTGAGATGATCACAATGAGTGACTTTTCTTATTCTAGAAGATGCAGGAGTAGTTTTTGTTTTTAGGAGTTGATTGGCAGCTAATCACTTCCGCCGCCATTTGGCAAGCCCAAATCATCCGAATCATAATCGTCATTGCATGCACTGTCAGATTATTCATCCAACTTAGGCATCTCGATGCTCTCATTTTCTCCTCCCAGGATCTGGCTTAAATGGAGGCACTAAGGTTTTCCTCGACCCCTGCATCCGTTGCTGCCTTTCTTGTAACCATCACGGAAACCTCTGCACCTCTCCTCTTTCTATTTCTCTTTCTTCTCTGTGCCATTGTTTGCAGCCACTTTTTTCTCTTTCCAGGCAGCCAAGACCTGCTCTTTGTTTGGGTAGGTGTGTACTGGGTGGCCCACTTCTCTATCATTGTAACAGTACCAGTTGTTGCTCCCTCTGCCACCGGTTCTCTCTGTTTGCCATCCATTCTTGTCCAAGTCACCTGTGTTGGTTGCTCCTTGGAGTTAACCATCACATCCCCTTGAGGAACATGTTCCATAATGTCATTGAGTGATGCGGAAGGCTGACTTCCCAATTTCCCGATCAAAGCCTTGGACACTTCTGGGTTGGTCTCAAGTGATAACTGGTATGGGTTGTGAATGTGTTCATCAGAGAGTAGCACATGGGCTTCTAGCTGGCATTCAAGCACTCGGAAACGGTCAGTAAAAGTGAAAAGAAGCACCCCACATGACCTTTGTCGTGACTCCCAATCCATTTTCAACCTGGTCACTGCATCGGGAGTGATAAAGGCCTCCTTGTCTGCGGCTGAGAAGTGAGTCCAAGCTACACCTGCACTTGCATATGCCTGGAACTGGTGGTTGGCCCAAACTGCAGCTTTGTAGTGAAACTGATGCAATGCCATGGTGGCCTAACCATTTGTCAACAGAATTTAGAACTTTTCTGTCAAGTTTAACCCCAGGGCACAAAGTATAAAGTTGCAGTGCAGGGTCGATTGAATGGAGGAGACAGCATCTAGGGTTCTCGCACCATCAGAAGTCATCAATCTGGTCATCTTGACATTGAATATGAGGTAGCTGGAGTTAGTTTGGAAAGTAGAGATGGGTGCCCGGTTAGCCTGTATTCGAATAAAGGCCTCCTTGTTGGCATGTGGTTCCATCATGGCCGACTCCATCTGTTCGCTGGTCCTATCGCTGTTGTCCTTACTCATTGCCAAAGCTTGCTTTGTTACGTTGACTTCTTGTATGGCTGCACCCAGTTTGGCTTGCATCAACTTACTGAGCCTGTTCTTCGCCGTAATCTCTCATTTCAGCTTCACCATCTCTTTTCCTGTGGCGCTGTCAGCCAGGAGTGGTGCAGCATCATGTTTTAGGTCATCGGAGGCATGGTGAGCTGATCTGTTGCATCCTCCCTGTTTCGCCTTGAGGGCCTACACCTTGTGGTTCAGTTGCTTCTGTAAATGTACCAGTTCATTGCCGACTATGTCCTGTTCCTGAGCGGCATTCTCAAACATCCTGATGAGACGTTCAACATCTTTGCGGTACTCATCTTTGACCGCATGGAACCAATTGGTGACCATGTGAGAGATGTCCTGTTTCATGATATCTGCCGTGTGATTAATAATCAATTCTGGCAGTGCTCCATGGTTATCGGTGCACCATTAGGGAGCGCTGATACCCATTGGCTGCTCATCTGGGAAGACACAGCTAGGCTGGGGAGCTCTCAACATATTCAGTACAACTGGACAATTATCCATTCGACCCCCTGTGTGGTGAAGGTACATGGCAGGAGGCATCATGTTTGTTGTTCTCATTATAGTATTTCATTGAGGGGAAATTCATCTCATTTGCAGTCGGAAAATCCTCTGTAATTATTAAAACTCCTGTTGCAAAAATTGAAATGTGCTTCTGTACACATAACGTGCAGGAGGAGCCAATCTGAATTAGTTACTAACAATGTAGTAGTACGATGTGATGATAGTCTTTTCCCCATCTTACTAGCACTACAACTTGATTTCGAGATACCAAGAATAAAGTTTGCAGAATATCTGAAAATAGATAACTGGAAATTGATAACATTTATTCTTGACTTAGTGAACGAATATAAGGTAATTGGAATTTCTTACTATTTTGAGATTCTGCTCTATTGGCAAGCTATGAAATTCAATACTAATGTGGAGTAATTTGACATACCAGCAATTGCTGCTTACCTATTCCCTCAATTATGTTAAATCCAACAGTGACTATGCATAACCATACAATAATATAAATTTCTCAGCGCCCTCGATCTTGTTGGATATGAAATCAATCGGAAAAATGGTATTCTCCGGTAGTGGCAGTGTCCAAGGTCCAGGTTTCATCCCACTAAACATAATCCGGCTGCAGGATCGCTCTGTCTCTCGCCACTACCACAACTGCTCGTATTGTTCTCTCCTCGCAATAACCGGCAGACTTCTTCACTTCTCATTCCGCTTCCTTCCGCCATTTCCAGCAGTGTTCTTCCCATCTTATTCTTCTTATCCGCCCTCGCTCCGTGCTCTAATAGCACTTTCACAACATCCGCATTACCCCTCACAGCAGCCTGACCTAATGGACTCTCACCCAACGAATTGCAAAGACCAAAATCGGCACCATACGCCAGAAGAACCTCTACAATTCTGGTGTATCCGCCTTCTGCAGCAATAATAAGCGCAGTATCATCATCCTCAGTAAACATATCAATCGTCTTTCTCACCCTCTCAAACTCCAGTAAAACCTTCACAGTTTCAAGCCGGTTACAATACACGGCCAGATGCAGGGGAGTCAGGTGCCCGTAGTCATATCCCCCGGCATCAGCCCCGCAGCATAGCAACAGCCGACATATATCACTGTCTCCGTACTGGCTAACATAATGCAACGCGCTTTTTGAGTTCTCGTCCACAATGTCAAAATCGATTCCACTTATCAGAAGTAACCTTGTGATTTCTTCGCGATGTTCTTTTTCTGGGGAGATGAGCGGTAAAGCTTTGCGAGTTCCGTATTCTGGTTCGTAATCGTCCCAGCGGAAGATGCGGAGAATACACTCACGATCACCTCGCACAGCTGCAATGAGCGGAGTTTCTTCGTCAATGTTGGTAAAGGACACGACATCGTCAGGGAGGGGGAATGGGTTGCGAAGCGAAGCGGAGCTGTCCTGGTAGTCAAGGAGGAAGCGTACAAGGGCGAGATTCCCGGTTCTGCAGGCCCACAACAGCGCAAGGCCAGCGGAGCTGGAGTGTGTTTCGACCAGGCGTCGGTACAGATAGTTGTGAAGTACTCGGTGGAGTAATAAGTTCGTATGGTACAGACTGTATATACACTCAGGGGAGAGGTGATCGGCAATTTGAAACAGAAGCTCCACGGGGAGGGATGTGACTGGCGAGCCCTGAGACATCTTTCTGAAAAGGCTGTAGGAGACTTGCGCACCGAAACATCAAACGGAGTTTGCTTTTTGGCTTCCTCGCTGGCACTGTCTGTGGGTGGAGTAGGGTATATTTTACGTCTCGTGGCAATCACTGCTCTCTTTACTTGTCTTTATAGTAGCAATAATTTATGTGATAAATAATGTCTGCAACCTGCATGAAAGAATCGGTTGGGCTTTCCTCACTTGCTCTCGAAGGTTGGGATTGTTGTGTTGTAGCAAGGAGAACCAGAGGATGTGGCTGCGGAGGCAGCAGTGGCGGCGGCGGCGGCGGCGGCGGCGGCGGACGAGGAAGACGAAAAACGGCGTAGAGCATAAACAAGCAAGCATTCAGACGTTTAAGGCTGTATGCGCCGCTGAGATGCCGAATGATGAGATCAATATGGAAGCAGCATTTAAATAACAGGACGTAAAACATATGGACGCATCATTTTGCATCTCCATTTCGCCCCGAGACGTTGTTGGACGCCGATGGGGAGAGAGACTGGCAAATTGGAAAATCCATCAATCATGGGGAAAAGCAACAACGATGCAAGAGGATAAGTACATGTAGAAGGTATCTGAAGTGACACTCCGATTTGTATGACCTGAGGACGTAGGATAATCGGTGGCGAAAGAGAACAATATAATGAGAGGCATCTACACATATGTATTATGTCGAGCAAACGTGGAAATGAGTATTACTTTCGTATATATGTGAAATATATATGAACTTTGCGTGTACAAATATAAAAACTGCAAATTAAATAAAAAAGTCTTCTATACAAATTGAATATAGCAAAAAGATACATGGTACTGCTGTTATAAAAAAAACCGCCAATTTTGCCAATAAATACAAGTCAGGTATTAGAATGAAACAATCAAAGAATAGTCCAAGGCCATTTTTGAATGTCAACAAAACAATCTATCTGCTTCTTATTCACATTAGGTAACTTGCATCAATTTACAAAACCTTACATTTTGGCTTATAATATGATTGTACTACTGGATTTCACCTAACTTGAATTGGGCAGTAACTGGGTTTATAATGCAGCAATTGGATTAATTGTCAGCATTTTGAATCTAATATTGTTATAAATACAATAGCAATACTCCATCAATACATATAAATAACAATATGTAATTCATATTTTATAGTTTGGAACAATATAATACAGTGAGAAGAATAATCAAATGTAGACCTAAAGAAAATAATATCTTACTTATATACTATATATATCAAAATCCAATTATATTATAGTATACAGCACATATTATACTAACTTGCAGGTAATGAAATGTAACAATCTCACCATTACACCGATAAAGTACCTATAAAAGATGATATCAGATTTAAATAATATTGTAATATATTGTGGCTAAAAATATTCCAAAATATAGCAAGAAAGTCTATCAACTCAGAGTTATAAGTTGATTGTGCAACCAAGAGAATACATAAACCAAAACAGAATGGTAAATCTCCAACATTACATATTTTCGTTCAATACATTATGCATTTATCATCGTACTGTTTTCAAAAAGCTGTTTTATTGTATCTCCTTGCAGTTTAATGATATTTCATACTGTCACTTGCGTATGTATAGACATAATCTTCCTATAGTAGCCTGGATTGAAAGACATATTGCTATTTTTAATTTGTACTAATAATATTACAGCTATAATACTTTGGCCTTTGCAGTACATGTTAGTTTCCTTAAACTTTTCATATTTCAAACTTTTATATTTCAACCAACTCACCATGTTGTATTTTATTCATAACCTCTTTTTAGATTAGAGAAATCTCAGAAGCTATTTCCAATGGGCCAAACTTAACTAGTTATAGCTAGTAAAACTCATTAATAGTTTTAAATCCATTAATAAACTTGATGTGTTTTTCCAAAACCAAAGCTTAATTCTACCACCAGATATTTTACTATCTGTAACTACCACAAGTTGAGCTTCTTGATACTACCAACCAGAAAGCCACCTCAGCTAGTGACAGTGGAGGAATGTATAATTCAGCTATATGAGTAAAAGCTTAAACAAGAGAGTTATGATGTAACAGCACAGCTGCACATGACATGTCCAGGGCCCAGTAACACCTGCTTGATATGGTCCACTCTCTATTAGCCTTTGATCTGTAGCAATAATCTTACCTTAGCTTACCTTTATATTACTCTACAATATTGACATCCACGTTTCCAACCGTATCTACCGATATACCTTCCTATGAGGCCATACATGGGCGTATGCCTGTACTTACTGTGGATTTATTGTAGCTATAAGTATATTTCAGCAATATATAATTCATGTAGACATGGTGTAACAATTTATGGTAGGATTATGACTAAGCAATACATGATTTTAAAATATATTTGCTTCAATATATACCATTTTTAACAATTCTAGACATAACAAATATGAGGTTTTACCTTATAAACACTTTTTCTATTCCAAATTGGAATATTTAAAAATGGTTACTCATATAACATTTGGATAAAATACAATTGCGTGTCATATCTAAGCAATCATATTATCAATTACAATATATCCTACTTGTTTTATGTAGAATCACATTTTGCTAAATAGATATTTAAGTATAACCCATAACCCACTCTAGCAATAGCTCTCTCCAGCACTCTCATGTAATCTTGAATTTACATTCTAATAGATTTCACAACATCATTGCCACAGTCAAGATTGTTGTTTAGATTGAAAAATATATTCATATATAGTAAGTAGTATATGCTTGAGATATATTAATCAGATTATCACTATATTCAAATACAATCTGGATCTCATTCCAATAATCTTGTATGACTTGCAGTAGTGCTGTATATAACCTTCCAGTGATTATATATATCTTTCTTTTAAAATAAATATTACAATACTATCCAGTCTCTATTACCATTCGATGACAAGAGGAATACCTCAAATGAAGTTTGTAATAATCAAGACTATAATTCATTGAGGGCTAACAAGTAGGGCTCTGATATTGACTTTGATGCACAGAGCTATAATCAATTCTCTCCAATACAGTATCTAACCAAATTGTCTTGAATACATGAATCTCTATTATGAAAAGTAATGTTATATTTAACACCAATCCTGATACTTATCCATGTAATGCTTTCTAATTCACATTATCAATATTGAAACTCCTTCTAGTCGAATAGATGTAACCATCATTCTGCTATTACCAAAGGTTGTAAGGTATACAGTTTATACCAAATAGTAAGTATTGAAGAGATTGTTGATGAAATGAAAAGTATATCAGTAAAATGGATTTTTGTCACTGGGAGTAAATGGGAGTTGTCAGACTAGAATGCCAGGGTAGTCAAACTCCAGAGTGGACTAGACTGATAGAGTGGCCTTCAGATATGACTGGAAGTGCAGGCAACTAATGGTATCAGTGACTGGACCAATACTGTGGGCTGTAGATCCTTGAAAACATTGGTAATAAATCTGTGAAGTTTTAGGAGGTCTGGTGACAACCTGCAGAGCACCTGTAAATACAGGTGATAAACATAGGAGCATCTCAAATCACAACAGAGTAGTCTGGGAACAATATCATATTTGTTGTGAGTTCTACTGGAGCACCTTGACATTATATTACAACTCATTGTTAAATAGTTTTAAACATATGTATTCTGCCTGTATTCCCATCTATGTATCTATATATTGATGTATCTATGTAGCTGACCATCTACATCCAGTCTATATCTGGACTGACTGCAGGTAGTAGAGGGGTGGAATTGGAGGTATGTATCAACATGATAATCAAATGAATACAGAGATGCACTTGAAGGCCACTATCAAGTAGATTTGGAGATGCCCTTGATTGAGATAATTGCGTAAATGATTCAGTAGTTAACTTGTAATCATTCCAATGAATGGAGAATAGCTGGTAGATTGTCAATGTTGGATTAATACTGTACTCAGTGTCAACTCATAATTATTGCATGGAGGAACAGAGAGGAAGAATATCACGTAGTATTCTCAGGTAATTGTTGAGGTGGAGACAAACAAGACTGCGATGTGGAATGAAGATGGGAATGATTTGGGAGATTATAAGTGGATGTGGAAAATCAGAGTTATAAACTGCCTGATCAGATTTACAATACATAGTATAAATGTGCTTACCAGCCAGGTTGGAGGTCCTACCTGCCAGTTGAGGTAATATAAATCAACTCACATCCAAAATTCTGTCATGTCTTAGTTTCTCATAATGACTTCCCCAATCTCCTTTCATCTCCATCTCCCATTTCTAGCTTTTTCAGCAACAACTTAGTCATCACCTGCGTACATAAAGTCAAGTCAACCCACTCCATTTTTCAATGACATGATCATGAGTAAACACTGACTGCAGCATCAACCCTAGGTTCACAGGCTCCCGCTCCCAGCCGGTCTATCATCACTTCGAACACTGATTTGTACTCCACTCTGATTATTCCCACCATTAGAAGTAACGCAATGAACTGAGTCTCACCAGTAGATGCGTGTCACATGCAATGTACCATCTTCAAATCGACTAGCTCCAAGTACACCAACAACGTCTCTAGATTACTGTCTTCCGGAGTATCTCCAAGTTCACCTGATCCCATCCTGCAAGTATATCCCTGAACTCACACGATTATGGCCTCCAAATCTATCTCTAAGTTTACATTGCAATCCTCTGCAAGTACATCTCTGAGTCCACTTGATCTCAGTCTCTAAGTGTATCTTAAAATTCAGTCAATGATGACCTCCAAGTTTGTACAATTCTGTCTACTGGATCTATCATCAAACCCACTCTATTGTAGCCTTCAAAGTACATTTCAATGTTCACTTGATTATGGCCTACACATTTGCACGAACAATGCTTCCATGTGCAACTCTCAACTTAGTTTATCTTGGCCCCCACATACCACTTGAAACTCCACCAATCATAGCCTTCCAGTCCATGTCTAAGTTTCCTCAATTCAGGCTGCCAAGGTTATTCAATCAAGGCCGCCATGTGCAGCTGTATATTTACTTACTCTCCATCTCAAGGTGCTTTTCCAATTGCACTGGTGGACTGTCTGCAGCCAGATCTACCATATGTACATATATAGATAGCCTTGGACACAAAACAGATGCCATAGTATGATGTAGTGAATATTCTTGTAATTGTGATATTCAAATGTCAAACAAGTGAATATGACAGACCAAATGGCTTGCGGTTATTGGATCTGGCACCATAAGAATAGCTGCTGTGACAATATAGTGCTAAGTTTAAGGTCTTCCAGAGACCTATACAGAGGTCACAGCTGCTTTTGAGGTTGCCTGCAGACCTGCCAAGCAGTCTCTGCTTTTTAAAAATTTGACTTTCCTGAAAATCAAATTTTGTACCAACTTGAATTCAGTTCCTCAACAACAGGTACTTTCAGAAGCAGCTGACAATACTCATGTACCATCTGAGTGCACATTGCATTGCATCTGAGGGGGCTGGGTGTATCCAGAATTTGTTAGGTGTATCAGTAAGGTTGACCTAATTATCTGGATCATTTGCATATAGCATGCAGACTGTTTTACATGTTCCTGATGTTGTTTGTATTATGCAATGCTGATGGATGGCAAGAATAGTTGAATTTCATGGCAGAATGGTTGTGAATGATCATCAAGTAGTTTAGTTTATAGTGATATGGTGTAACAAATCTTGATTTTGTCAATTAGAATTTAGTTAGAGGTGTGTAACATCAGATTTGACAATGTGAATGATTTATCAAGCATGGGCAATGATTAGGAAATAGCAATTAAGTTCATTTATAAACAGAGACTTTTAGACACTATAAAGTTTTCTTGTATTTTGTATCTCCTCAGTTTCTTGTTATTAAAAGCAACGGATTACTTTTGTACTACAATATCTCTGCTTGGTGTCTTGTTTGATATACACTTTCAATTTCAGTTTTTCATTGTAATCTAATACTAATATTACCTAAATACACAACTACCTGATTATACTTGAATTAGTTTACCAAAAATGCTGTTTTATTGAATGTACTTGTATCTATCCAGTGGGTGATCATAATGAGTTCTATCTTACTTGTCTTTATATTTGAATCGATTTACACCCAATCTATACCTGAAGTTAAATTTGTAATACTTGTATCAATTAGCTAGATCTGCTTACCAGCTTAAAAATATAACAATTTTAGCTTTGATATCTTTGTTTGGAGACCTAGTTATAATCAGCCTTGGAATAGGTATATTAGATAGTTTGATAATTACAGGGTATTCTAATTGAAATTCCAAATACAAAGCTGTCGACATATTCAAAAGTATTATTAGAGATTTTAAGACATTTGAGGAATCACATCTTCAGAAGTCTTGGAAATAACCAGTATTTTCATGTATAATATATCGGTATTTGAAGAAAGCCTAAATGTTTAGATGTAGATTTAGCCACAATAAAGCTGTTGCTAGAAAACAGTAGACCAAGTATATCAGGTTATCTGATAAGATGTTGTTGTCAAATTGCAATCCTATAGAGAGTTTTGATTAGAATTTGCAGTACAGCAGAATCCATACAATTATACAATAGGTTTCTATAGTTGCAGAATCTGAGTAGATTTCTCTGTTGAGATTATACTCCTGCTGTCAATATTGGGCAAAGACATACTGCATGGCTGGTACCAGATAATGAACCTATACCATTGTAATATATACATTTGAAACTGCTGTAAGATTATGAATGACCACCATAACATTGCAGAATCAGAAAAGAATTGAATATATTATGAATATGAATAATAAAAAACTTGACATTAATAACTACCAACAATCAAATCTATAGTCAAAGAAGGTTCATGTTCAAACTGGGCTAAATATGGAGCAGATGATTGAATATGTAATTTGAAAGTCATTCAGTGAATATGTGAACATAAATCTTGTATTACTGATTATAATCATTTATTGAAAGAAAAATATATTTAACACCCACATTGTAACAACTTGATAAAGAGGTAGAAAATTACTGACCTACAAAAATCAAGATAGCCAGAAGGTATCCAAAAAGCAATAAGAGCATTAATAACGTCTAGAAAAATTTGAATAATATTACCTGTGACAATAAAGCATTATTACTAATCAAAGTCAGTGCAACCAAATTGGAGAGTTGTTATCATTGCAGTTGTTACAGTAGTTACTACAGTAGTTGGCAAAACATTCTGCCTTCAGACTGGATTCTTTCATAGTATGGAATATTAACACAGCTGAGGTAAGAGGAGTCTCTGTTATGATCAGATTCAGAGACTTCTTTGTCATTATACTCAGCAACTGAATTGGTTCATTCATTGATATGCCCTATATCTTTCCAGCGGAATATAACCTAAACAGGCAGAATGGTAAATAGTTCCAAATGCGACCCAACACCAGGATAAGCCAATCAGAAATACTATATTAATCATAACATTCAAAAGAATTGATTTAGAAACTCAAACAAATTTTGAACTCTGACAGAACTATTCTCAAATCCAAACAGTAATTTCCAAACAGTGATTATACATGTAACCCCAAACCATAGAACCAGCCCAGAAGGACCAAATATGCAAAATCCACAATATGAAAGGAGTAAACTATTACAAAATACAAAGATGGATGATATCATTTTGTTAACCAGTTAATGCAGACCAGAGTATATCACTGAATACAGTAGCAATCAAGCTATTATATACTTTATTCATGTTATAATCCATGCTAACATTACCAGTATTGGCCAAAATCCCTGGTGTATTCAATATTCATAATTGCGACATCAGCCACATGTTTTCAATTAACCAATCAATTGTAAAAAAGTTACAGATAAGAATTCTTTGTTAGATTCACTGGAGGCAGATCTGCTGGATATATAATCCAATTTGCAGTGCCATTGAGCAACTTACAGCCTATTTGCTGAAGACAGTGGTTTGGTAATTGTCATATTGAGTTTATTAGTCATTGGATATTTAGTCAGATATAACTCGGATACTGACCTATATGGAGTTAATGAGTAACCTGTATGTTGCAATATCTATATTAACATCGAATGAGAACAGGATAGTAACATTATTATATCCTAAGCAGCAGCAGTACTGTGTATAGTTAGTATGAATGTTATATGTATATGTACTGCCAGAGTTTAGAATAAGTTGTAATTATCATAGTAAATTTTCCAAGCTATTATTAATGGTCAAATGTGGGCAGGTCAATGCAATGTTGATTTGTTCAATAAGCCCCTGGCTATATAGTCAACATACCCACAAACTCTCATGTCAATTATTGTCTTTCGCAATTTTAATATTTCAGAGATATGCTTTGAGTAAACTAAATATTTGAATTCCAAACTGCAATTCAGTTTTGATATAATTAGGTATCTCAATCTTAACCTTTTGAACATTAAGTATTTTGTTTTTATACTCTGGAAGTACCTTTACAAACCCAGAAAAAACTATTCTGTACATGAACTGCAATGGTCTACATATTTTAGCTATACTCGAAAATTATGTCCATTAGCAGTTGATTAATGATAATTTCTGATCCAACAGTACTGTGCTATAATGGACTCTATGGAGATATAGGGAAAATGCTGCCAACAAGTGCCACAAGGCTTCCTCTTACATAGTATTGTAGCCTATTCAAAGATAACCACTGTATTTCTCTCATTGAGCTCTTGGTAGCTACTCTGTAACAAATAAATGTAGAAATGTAAATCTTCCAAAAACATTATGAATAAAGCAAGTTCAGTGTATGCTTAATACCTAGGAAAGTTGATAATAAGTATTGTGTTCATATATAACATATCGTTTATCATGTCTCTACATAAGCTTCAGCTGCATTTGGATGCAAATTTATACGAGTGAATACATTCCACATAACGGTGTTGTTTGAATACTATATTCGATATTTACATTGTTTGGCTGGATTTTTCTACTGTAACAACTAGTTATAATGTCTATTTTTTGTATACAAAATTCTTGTATAAATCCAGTTTTTTGAATTCCAGACTACTCTGTTATCAATCAGCAACCAGCATAAACTAGATATCAGGTTAAGTATCTAGTTAAGCTCTTCTTGTGCAAGATTAAATACATCTTACAACTGACATATTGGGAAATATTTCCTGTGGCAGCTGCTTCAGCAAAACATATAATAGTTTGGATATTATAGGTGAACTATGGAAGCTACCAGATGTTTCATAATACTCTCAGAATCCTGTGAAGCCATTCAATTCAATTTCAGATGCTTTGAGAGAATTATCAAATATATCTAAGAACTTTTCCTGTTGCAGAGGTAACTTCATAACACTTTAAAACTTGCCTCATGGAATACTTACTATTTTAACCAGCTGAGTCTTCTGCATTGAAAGGTGTAGGTACCCTAAACATGGTATGATTTGCTTATCCTAGTTATTCATACACTCCAAATCATATATTTCATTATAATATTGAATTTATTTTCCCATTTGTATATTACAATTACAATATAATGTCTCTTGTATCTATATCTATCTATAAATCTACATATGACGAAATCTGGCTGGAGATAGTACATGAGTGAAATCTAAAATACATATGCAGATGCCAGGCATATTAACATGGAGATGCACTTTGGAACTGTGACTGTGCAAGAATTGAAATATACTTGAAGATACTGAATATGTGAACATTGAGGGTGGAATCAAAATATCTTAGAGATATTCTTTGAAGTTGTTAACATGTGATATTAGAGATATACTTAGAGGGTATAACCGGATAATTGAGATATCAGTTACAGAGTAAACTTTGTAATATACATTAAGCTTGTGATACAGTGAGTTGCAAGATTCACTTGGATGTGGTAATTAAGTGAAGTTGCAGATACACTTGGAGGCTGTGAATGAATAAATATAGAGAAACATTTGAAGGTTATATTTATATAAACTTAGAGCTTGTAATTAAGTAAACTGACAGATATATATATAGAGCTTTATCAAGTGAGTTTTAAGATATACTTAGAAGTACTAATTAAGTTCACATTGCACAATACATGGAGGCAATATTCAACCACATTGGGAAGTTGAATTTGGAGATGGTTAAGATGGAGAAGATCAGTGTGAATACAATCAATAGCCAGGGATATGCAATGTAACTTCAGATTATATTATATAACAAACATTCAACTTTAGGAACATAATAATACTGGACTCTGCATTCATGTTTCAGGAAAGCTGGACATGAGCAATCTAGTGTATGTCAATTTGCTAGGAAATATGATAAATTTCCATTTAATATTCATTAATAAATTTACAGTTAAGAGGAAATTCAATAGAACATAGAATAAGATCACAGAGAAAATTGAAATGGAGAGATGTGAGAAGGAATGAAAGAGTACCTGGGAGTGGGAGACAATCAATCTTGGGGGGATACTGTACTCTGTGTGGACACTAAGCTGAATTTGAACACTTTACTTGTTGTGGAAACTTTTCTTGGTGTGGATACTGTTTGTCATGTAATCCTAGGTATTGTATGAAAAGGCAAACAGAAATGCAATGAATATAAGTTCTCACCTGATGGTAGAGTTATTGAATATATAACAGAGATAGGCTACGAAAAGAAGAAGAGATTGGGAAAATTACCAAGTGAAACTCGAATACAGAGAGTTACATAAACAACAGTGAATTGACTGCAACTGATATGACGGATGCATTTTCTGATTTAAATTGTATCACTCTCAAAGTTTTAATTACCTTGTCCAATGTGAGTCTTTTTATACTCAACTGTACATATTGTATGGTAACAGATATATTGTGCTATTTCTCAGTTGACCAAACTTATGGGACTTTGAAACATCTGATTGATATGTACACAAGCCAACAGATGTATTTGGCTCTGTGTAAATACCCTAAACCAACTTATATAATAACCATACTTAAATTACTCCCACATCTTTTACTTCTTATTTTCCATATCCCATTATTTACTTCCAGATCATGTTCTACTTCATGCCCATTACACTGATTCTTATGCACAATCTGCAAATGCGAATGTCAGTTATATCATGCTACTACTGCATCATATGAATATTGGTTAATATTGAGTATGTTTTCCAAATGTCTCTATATTATAGTCAGTTTGACTGTATTTTCCTGATTAGATGGTTTCCACATAATCCAGCCTTCATTTCTGCCATGTTACCTTTCAGATTAAGCATTTGCAGCCAGCATATCTGCAGTATAAACCAAATACCAAGTTTCTTCACAATTCCACTATTACAAGAGACCTTATGTATTGAGTATGAGATTCCATTCTGTCTTCCTTTTAATTAACTCCCTCTAGATTAACTATGTTTTGTAAGTTGTCAATTATTATACCATTATAGCCTTTAAACAGATCTGTCAGTTTACTTAATGATAGACTCAAGGTACATCTTCTCACTATCTTAATTTCCAGCTTCATGTAAATCTCTAAGTATTCATGATTATAGTCTTTGAGTATATCTGCAGTCTTGCTCCATTACCATCTCCCTGTGTATCTGTAAGTTATATGATAACAATCTTCATATGTATCTTCCAAGTTGCTCTATTATAGTCTCCAAGTGCATCTCTAAGTTTACTGCATTGCCATCTCAAGAGCCACCACCAATGGGTAATGAGTAATATCTGCAGCGAGTCCAAACAAACACTGTATAGATGAATAGAGATGTAGATATACAAATACATAGATATATAGATGAGAATGTAAATTGTATACATGTACAGTAGAATTGTTTAATGTTGAGTAGCATTTGTAACTTTCAGCTGTACCTATAGCATCTCCAGACGACATGTAATCATTTCCAGCCTACTGTATGACAATTTGACAAACTTCCAAGCTTGTTACCCACCATTCTTGGTACTTGTGATATTGTCACTATTCCTTCCGTGTCATCACAGATTTGTCACTAGAGCTTCCAGAGTCAGCTGAAGTCCTCAATATAAGATTGTTGATTTGTTAGTCTTGTCATTTGTAGAATCATCTTCTGAATATAGAAATGAACATTGGACAGCGTCCATGAACTGGTGAACATTTTCCTGACGTATAGTATGGATGCGATTTGATTGCCCTGTTAATGTACAATGCAGTAGAAGTCATTTATGCCATCTCTGACTGTGGTTGCCTTCAGCATCCATCTGAATTGTGGTTTAAGATATAGTATATTGAATTCTATATAATAATTTTAATTGTAGAAGCCTATTTTGACTAATATTATATTACCTTATCTAAACTTGCAGACTATAGTTCCACTGGTCACTGGCCAGTGGGGCTCATCATAGAAAATCTAATAACAATAGCAAAAGTGGAAATAAGTTCCTGCCACTGATCTCATTATTGTTGAAATACTACAATTGAGTATCAATCGTTGTGATCACACCTACTTTCCATCACTCTCTATTGAGTTTGACATGATATGACTCCCTTCTCCCAAAAGAACTGTTGTAATGAAAATATGGTATAAGTGCAGTAAAATTGGTCACAGCAGATTGCTATGCTGCTGCTTGTAGTGTTGGATGATTTCAACTTTATTATAATATCACAATTGGGGAATTTCATCCTGTCTTTCTATAGATTTTACCTTGTGGGGTTGAGTTTCTCATTCTGGCTTCTGTGGCTGCATTCTGATATTCTCCAGGCATCTAACTTCCCATTGTAATCATGTGTATTGGTCCCCAACTTATGAACAGCAGAAACAGTGTTTGTAATGAAATGTTCAAAAATATTTATGAGGTGTCATATTAAAGCCAGGACTGTCACAGTCTAATGATTGCTGGTATGGCCTTCACAACATTTCAGAGCACAGCAGGGTATAACCTTGCCAGTACTACAGTTTTCAGTTATTGAATTCCTCTTTGCTAGGCTTGTATCCTTCTGTACATTCCTGTTCACTTAATCAATTTTATATGGCCATTACAGTGTGGGAGAGTGGAGAGGCTTCAAAGTTCAAATCTCCCTAGTGATATTGAATACTGCTATTGTTACAGGTATACCAACCCCTTAGTATATATTACAACATCAACATTTCTGTATTAGCTATCTGTTTAGAAAAGCAAATTCTTATTTATCTGGAATACAAATCCTTATGCCAAAGCTTATGATTCAACCAATTATTATCTGACTCAGAAACAGTTACCTCAGTTCATCATGGCCTGTTGAAGTCTATATTTTACAGAAGATCCATTGTGAGGTACATCCACTGTAGATCCTATTCAAGATTAATAATACACATACTATATTCAATTACAAAAGTTATGGGGAATTGTCTAGGTTTAATGTAATAAAGATAAACATCCTTAAGTTTAGAGATAGAATAATTGTACACTGTTTTTGATACCATATATCACAGCTTACAAGTTTATATATCCATGAATAGGAGAATAATAAATAATTGTGAACAGAATTCTTGACAATATATTTAGACATTGTTCACTATTCTACTTAGACCACTGATTTCAGCTAGAGTTTATTCTATACATTGATTGAGCAATGAGAGTTGTTCACCAATATGACCTGTGGATGAGGTCCAGTAGAATATTTTAAATGTTATATCAAATTATGCTGACAGTTTCCATATTGCAGTATTTATAACCTAATTAAACATTCCTCATTATACCACTTCACATCCTCTGAAGTATCATGTTTGTATATGACTGACTTGGAAGAAATTTTCTCTCAATTTGGACAACTCTCTGCAAGCTATAGCTAAACCTTAATATTGAATTATAAATTCATCTGGGACATATCACATTCCATTTATCCAGTAGTTGGACTATCTACCATGATTTAATCTCACTATGGTTTAACAAAATTGTATTAATACATTATCTCTAATTAAGTTATGGTAAGCTGCATCTGAGATTGTTTTGGAGAGCAACCAGTCTATGCCAAAGTGACACAATAACATGCAATATGTACTGATCCAACTCCATAGCCTGAGTCACTTTAAGTCTCATATTATAAGCCAATGCCATTAATCTCTCAGTTAGTGGATACTTTGATGTTGGCTGCTCAATATATGGGAAGTATTGAAAGATACTCTCCCTCATCAGGAGTGTAGCTCCCAGATCCCACCTACTTGCATATTGAATGATGTCTATTGGTAACATAGTTTAGTTTAATTGCATCTTAGCTTCTATATGTCATACTAGCTTAAGCTTAGCAGGTACAGTTGAGAATTCAATAGCACTACTACATTGCATTCTAGTGGAGCTAAGTACACTGCATTATAAAGTTACTGATTAGTAATATTGAATTCTAAATCTACCAGCATACTATATAACCTCCACTGATTCACTTTCTTCTGGCGTATGTTTCATACCAGTAATTCAATCTCATTATCCAACTGGCGATACTATTAATATTTATTATCCACAATAGATGTCTACTCTGTATTGGCATTACAATCCACTAGTACTATTTGCACTGTAAAACGGAAAACCTCTAACAGCTATTGACTTCTGGAATATTTCTCTCTGAAACTCCTGGCTGTCTGTCAGCTCTGCTTATGTGCAAGGAAAATTAGACTTATTCTTACCTTAGGATAGTAACTCTGACAGCAGTTGAGCTCAAACATGATACAATGAACTTCTTGATTGGACCTTGTACTGAATGACCACCTGGTGAGACAATACATTTTCCTCTCTCCATCAGAGATAGATAGTCATGATGAATTCCAGGCGTAGGAGAATCTGAATGCTTGGGGATATCAGGGCAAGTTACAATCACTTACCTTCTGGAGAGAATTTACATCTTCCATGTCATAACCATAACAACAAATCAATGCAATTAGAGAACACAATGAGTTTGAAGACCAATATCAGGAGAAACCAGGAATATTACACCACACTCTTGGACATCAGCAAAACAAATTTCCGTCTGGGCAGAATGGCTCCCTCAGAGTGGACACACTCAGTCAGAGCAGTGAGAGATAGCCTAGGGGCGGATTTCTCCGCAAGCGGCGTCAATACCACGCGTCGTGTTGGATCTTGCCCTCCGATCACAGTTTCACCCTTTCTTCTGGCTCTGTAGGTCTCCTATTTAAAATGAACTCTCTGGAGTGGTGGCCAATTGGGAACATATGTTGGAATGGGTTCAGTGGGTATGCGGTTGGATCGGGATTGTAATGCTATGGGTGAGGCTGCAAAAATCTCCCCTTGCGTTCCATCTACCTCCGCGCAAAGTGCAATCCCCTCTTTACTAATTATACATATCATTCGAAGTTGCGAGATCTATGAGGCTATGGACAATGCATCGCTTGTTCTGTCCATCTCCTGTTGTACTACTAGTAGCTATGTCTGGAGTTACGTGTGTGCAGCTGACAATGTTTCCCATGCTGAAAACTTGCAAAGCAATGGCTGTCAGTGCTTTTCTCACTTGTACAAATCTCGAGATGGGATCCAAGTTACCCGAGTTTTCAGGTAGTGTGGTGAGCGCCAGGTCTAACCAGCACTCAACGAATGCACCATCCTGATTCAGGAGCTCGATTTTGAATAGTCGTTGCAGTGGCCACGGGAGACACCAATTCAGCGCCCCATCACACCTTGCCGCGTGTTACATTACCCACACCCAGTCATTCCATCGATCCCCTCCTCGCCGGCTCTGGCTTCCTTGTAGGTACGGGCTTGAGTGCGGTCATCATGTGGGCTGGTTTAGGGTTGAGCACGGCGGAGCCGCATGCACTTTAGTTCTTGTGTACGTGTCAATTAGACTTAGCGAGACAGTCAGTGAGTTTAGGTCAATAGAGAGATACAGGACACCGGACACCGTACAAGAGGTCATGAGCCCAGGCACATTGCTGATTTGATGAACTCGACTCGGATTTAGATATCGAATTGCGGCATCATCGACACGGTTTCGGAGGAGTACAGACAGACTCGAAACGTGTGCGGATGACAAGATGGCCGAATCAAAAGCGATCACGATTAAGAAGTTTGATAGTACGGACTACAAGAGCTGGAGTTTGGAAATCGAAATTCTCTTGGAGCAGAAGCAGGTTCTCGGCATTGTCGACGGTACAGAGGAAGCACTGGATGCGAAGGACGGGACAGAGTTTAAAGCATGGAAGACGCAGCATGGAATCGCACAGTCGACCATTCTCCTCGCGATGGAGAGGTCATTGCAGCAGCAGTATGGCGTTCAGAAAGATGCGAAGGTGCTGTGGGATCAGCCGAAGGAGGACTACAAGTCAAAGGTGAAGCTCAATGTGTGGGCTTTGCGCGATGAGATGTCAGCGGTGAAGTTGAGCAATTGCGAGAATGTGCAGGAGTACGCATCGAAGATCCAGGGGCATGTGAATGACTTCGACCTCTGCGCCAACAGTTCGACTGGTAGCGGTACGATGCCAAAGAGCGAGCACAGCTACTATCTGATGCAGGGTATACCTAAGGATGATGATTGGAGGTTTTTCACCCAGTTGATGTACGACAAGATCGACACCTTGGCCGACAAACCGGAGGAGATTGTAACGAAGATGAAAGCCCACGAAGCGCGATTACAGAAGGATGACGATTCGGAGGTGGCAGCCATGTTCTCAAAGTTGTGGATGAAGAGTGAAAAGCGGAATTCAATGCACTCTCGGAAGTCCCAGAAGTCCCGTGGTAGTGGCAGTGAGAGCGATGGTAGTAGATCGGAGAGTGAGAAGCATCGCCGCAGGCATACTCAGGAGTGCTACAGATGCCATAAGGTGGGGCACATTGCACGGTATTGTCGAAGCACTGCACCGGTGGAGAGCGGAGCACCGACAGAGACAGCGGCAGCGGCAGCGGCAACGACGATGACGACAACATCAATTGAGAACTATTCGATGACAGTTACGAATCGAGAGAGCCCATCGAAGGAGAGCTGGTACTTAGACTGTGCCACCACCTCTCACATTTGCGGAGATCGGCGAAAGTTCGAACGGTACACGCAGTATACCAAGAGAGAAGAGCGGGAGATCCAGGATTTTGCTGGAAGAGTAGCAGGTAAAGCCATCGGCCATGGCGATGTATGGTTGAGGCGTTGGTTGCCTGGAGGCCGTAGGAATGAAGTGGTTGTGAGAAACGTCTTGTATGTCGAAGGAGCACACAACTCGCTGTCACAATCGCGGCTTATGGATCGGGGATTGCGGATTGTCCCAGTCGATGGCTACGGAATCAAGATATACGACAAATTGCCGGCAGAGGACAGTGCTCGAGGTCAAGGTCGAGGTCGAGGTCGAGGAAATCTTGTGGGCGTGGCACGCCAGACTGGAGGGTTATTCCGGCTCGATGTGAAGTGCCCGAATGTGATGATTGCAGGAAAGAGGCATGGAGCGAGAGGATAATTGTTTCGGAGGAGCTCCAGGCACAGCTGATTGCATCGGAGGAGCTCCAGGCACAGTTGATTGCTTCGGAGGAGCTTCAGGCAAAGCTCTATCTTCGTTTTCTTTAGAGTTTAGCACTTACGGTCGTGATACTGCCCTGGAGGAGTGCAGGTACGGGTTTGAGTGCGGTCATCACGTGGGTTGGTTTAGAGTTGAGCACGGCGGAGCCGCATGCACTTTAGTTCTTGTGTATGTGTCAATTAGACTTAGCGAGACAGTCAGTGAGTTTAGGTCAATAGAGAGACACAGGACACCGGACACCGTACAACATTCCTGTGCATTGACACATCCGAGATATGCGTTGACCTTCTAAACCCTCAACCTGAACCTGAATACGATGGTAAATACAGAGCTCCATTGCGTGCAGTTGTTCATCGAATATATACGTCTTGTTACTACTCTTAAGCTTCACACACTCCCGCGTGCCGCTGTATATTGCCACACAGTGCACTGCCTCTTGAGTATTGTCGCGAAATGGTCTGAAGTTTTTGATCATAGCGTCAGGATGCTTTCCATCACCGCAGTTTTTGGGTCCCATGAAATCAGGCTTCGCATATGACTGGGAGCTCCGAAGGGCTGCCAGATCAGCACCTGAAGGGAGGACATTGCAGGCGGCCGCACTGTTCTCCCGACACTGAGTGAGGACTTGAAGATTGCGCTCTCTGATTTTGAAGCAGAGAATGCGATGCAGAATGGTGATCACATGTGGCAGGTAGTTGCGGTTGTGATTGGAGGTGTTCCAACCATCCTTGAGGTTCATTTTATGTGCTTGTTCATGTCAATTGAGAGAATACTGTTGCAAGGCTCCCTATCAACAGATCTGTTCGACCCAATGAGACCTCAAGTGGATCTTCAGAACGTTCATGTCGGCATCTATCTCCTTGGACACATCTATCTCGTTACTGAATATAATCCCTCCAGCCATTCATTTCGCGCTGCTTCGTGGATGGCGTCCAAGTTCCAGCATTTGTTGGCTCATCTACCTTTTGTTTCTTCATGAGTTGCATTCTCAGGGCGTTGGCTTTGGCCTTCACCTTTGTGCCAGCTCGCCCGAGTAAGGAAACATCTTTCAAGGAGTGAAAATGACAAAAGGGGTCCTCTATGTAGCTCAATGTTGTACCATCGTGAGACATCTATCAAGCATACTTATACTATTCTAAAAATGCCCGTGTGCACTCAATTACACGATTGAATAGGGGACGCTGAGTGGGGCTTCCACCTCGTAGAGCCTGGGCTACATCTCCCAGCAGGTCCTGGCTCATTTCCTTCATCTCCTTCCCATTCTATACAGAAACCTCCTCATGTACATATTTTTTGGTGTGAGGTCGTGGTGAGCAAGCATTGATAACCAGATTGCATTGTACTTGTCGAGCCATTTGCGCGCCTTCATGAGGTGGACAATCCACATCTGGAGGCAGTCGAAGATGCTGATCTGAACTGTGTGGAGGAGGTCGGGCTGCGGGAGGTCGCACACAATACAGCGAAAATGTTGAAATAGGTTGAATATGCGGTAAATATGGCACGATGAAAGTTTGGCATCGACCTCCCTGGTGTCGGGATTGCTGAGCATTCTCTACTGGTTTCGATCCCACCGGGGGTGTTGCTTGTCACGAGGGACATAATCTCCAGGTTGGTTCTTTGGACACTTGCAGCAAATACAGACATGCCGCTCGAGATGATTTAGGTCACTAAACACTGGGAAATCTGCAAGACATGTTGCTAAAACCGATTTACAATGTCTGAAGTTGCGATCTGCACAGGGAACATTGTAATACCTGCTCTCGGCGGTGGGATCATGTTTGGAGGTCAGAGGCTGGAGTACCCGCCGGGGTACTGCTTTCAGCACCTCTCGGTTTGTTTGCTGCGGCTCATCTGACTGCTTCCGAGGAATGTTGCGGTTGTTGTTTGGAATCGGCAGGAGAGCGACCATCATGATGCTCTGCGTTGAGCGCATCTGGCGGATCTTCGATGATAGATTGCCAATTGTCATGTGAACAGGCCACTCATTCTTGTCGCCAGCAAAATTCGAGAGATTTATTCCGTTGGACATGATGATCAAGGGAGCCAGTGTATCCCCCACACTGAGCATTGACTGAATGTCAATTAGTATGTCAATATCCTGGAGTAACTCTCCTCACCTGTGCCCCCCACCACCAGCCCACAGTGTGCATTTCGGTATAGAGGTGTTTTGCTGGCGTATCGCTGTTCAAACAATGCTGAGGGGCGTAAATGAGATGTTCGGCGGAGGCTGGCTACCGCATCAACCATCTGACGCTTTTGATGATGCCTCGACTCCAGCATTTGATAGAGAATTGGTAATTGTCATTCCATCTGATATCCTCGAGAGTGTGTAGTTGCCTCTCCCCGAGAGTCTGATCATCTGGCATGCTAGCCATGAGCTTCTGGACGCCATCCTCAGGTTCGAAGCTTGGGAAATGGAGAGTAGTGTTTTCTTCCTTCGGCACATTGTCATATTATGGTGTGGCGGGACAATCTGTTTCTCCCCACCACCGCCACTCAGCTTGGCAGAAGACCGAGCTACAGAGGGTGTACTGAGATACAGGGGTGACAGAGATGGACTGGATGACACGGCTGGACAGAGATGCAGGGGTAATGGAGATGGATGGAGGGACAGGGAGTATATATTTGGGAGACCCCGGGGTACATAGCATCTCATCTCATCTTGTACCATCTTATCATACCATGAATTACACACTCTGTCATTGGCAACTTGCGATCTCACTTGCTCTTAGTGAGATTTTGTGGATCCTTACGGCTGGGTAGTATCACATTTTCTCACCCTCTTTCTACGCTCCTCAAGCCAGAACCAGTCTGTCCCACACATTCCTTTTGGAATGCCACGAGAGGTGCGGCGTAGTGTTGATGATGGGCTCTCTGCCCTCGAGCTCAGCTGCTTCACCACAAATGGAGCCCAAACGCGGATTATGATTTAGAATGCTGAGTACAGAATGGTGGGAGAGACCCCCACTAGCTAATACGGGTAAATATGCAGAAAAGCAACTGCTGGACACTGTTAACAATGTTGGATTCAAATGCCGGGTGCGGTAAGCCTGGTACATCGAAGTCACTAACGAAGAAGGCACCAACCTTATACTGGGGTGATCACTGGGGCAATGGCGCCAACCTAACACCGGACAAAGGGCACCGACCTCATACCGGGATGAACACCAAGAAATGATACTGACCTCATAATTGGACGAAGGGATCCGACCTAATATGGGGACAAAAGGCCAGGACCTCGCACCGGCACCACGGCACCGATCTCGCAGAGGGGACGAACTGAAGCGCCCTCTTACCGGGATGAACACTGAGCAGAACGCACCAACATTGAAGACAGGATGACATGCACTTACTTCGCAGATGGGATGAAATGAACCGACCTCACAGCAGGACGACATGCACTGACCTCACACCGGGACGACATGCACAAACCTAACACAGGGACAACAGGAACCGACCTTATACCAGGACGAGAAAACACCAGCGAAACACAGACCCCACTCGGGTACTAAGAAACACAGTAATCGGATGGAACACCACAAAAAAGAATTCATGATGCTGGTACGATTAGGATGGACGCTTATGAGAGGACTACTAGTCGTGGGGGGAGAAGTCGCAGGGAACAGAACCCGAGAGATAGATGACAGGGCAGGAAGCGACCAGAGAAGACTGAGAGGTTGTGAAGCTGAACTACGTACAGAAAGAAAAGGATAAAACCCACCTCAAACAGAGCGTCAATTAACCCAACTCCCCTTCCAAGAACTCACATAGTAGCAATTGACCTTAGATCACCAATTACTGCCAATTCACCACCTCATCTACCATCCCACCTACAAACCGCTACAAACAATGCCAAGATGTCAACTGAACACTCACAATCTACTTCTGCCACTTGTTCCACTGGCCGTTCCGCTTCCTCATGTACTGGACCCTCATGCCATGCCAGATCCTCCACCGGTGTTGGACCTTCTGCCAACGCCTCGAGAAATAATGTCCAAAATCAAACGGATTTCATCGAGTCCTTGGCCCTCACCGTGTCGAAGGAAACGAACCAAATGCCCCTCCTGGGCACCATGGGCCCCTCAGTCTTCAGAGGAGTGGATATCACCTGATTCATGAAAGTGTACGAAAGCCTCGCGTATTGCGCAGGGACCGTCACGGGGGCCGAGGACATCATCGCAACCTTCCCATACTACTCCTCCAAAACCATCCAGGACACGATCAAAATGAAGAATGGATATCTGAAGAAGGACTGGGAGCAGTCGAAAAAGGAACTGAAGGACGTCTTCCGCCATGCCAATAGCAGGTTCAATATGTAGACGAGATCGTACATGGAGCGACTATGCAAAGACCAGCTGGAATGTGGGAACGTCATCCTGAAAGCCTTTATCCTCACCTCCACAACATCAGCCACAGTATGATCAGCACGGGAGCCATGGCCGAGTACTCACAAGTGGAAATGTTGCTCGGAGCCCTCACAAGTCATTTGAGAATCAAAGCAGTAATGAAACTCAAACTACATCCGAGGGACCCCTTGACTTTCAGGTAAGGCAAACTCCGAACTCATGTCGCCGACAAATGTGCGAGCGCCGATGGCACTGCCCTTGTGCATGTGGAACGAGCACGTACAGCACCCGGGGACTCTCCTTACCCAATCCTTTCTGGAGTTCTGCGCCCACAGATGTCAGTAGTGGCCAACCTTCTGGCAATCCCTAGTGACGAGACCCCGGCACCAGTTCAAGCCATGGAGGAAATTCCCATCTCTAAAGCCGAATATGAAATCGACAAGAAAATGGACAATATGATGCAGGCCTTCAAGGTGACCAGGGGTGAAGCCAAGTGGGCACGCAGTGAGGAAGAGGTCCCGGAGGTCTCAACGAGTGCTGGTAACCAGGACAAGCGAACCATCAGGAAGGCGGGAACATTCAGCAAGCAACCGGCTATGGCGGACCTCATCGAGAACATGTTTTCAAAGTCCCCAATGGCTGCGAAACTGCCTCGACAGAAGGCACCGGCCCTGAATACTCGAAACTACAAAGTCCTCGGAAGCAGCCAACTTGATTTCACTATCGTGGCCTGTCAGGAGAGAGAAACTGGCAAATTGATCTTTCGACTGCTACCAAAGGCTAAAACACTATCAGTTCCCAAAGACAAACGAGTTGCTGCCAGGACCCCTACTACACCAAAGAAAATCGGAATTGCTCACGGTTCTGCCTTCTCCGGCCTGAAAGATCACGCTGGATACACCGAATTCCAGTACATCAGATCCTCTCCATCCATTGTCAGAAACATAGATGGGCATGAACTTCCAATGCTCATTGATGGTGGTTCTGAGATCCGCCTGACCAGTGAAGAGGTTGCCAGAGAGTTGAACAAAGGGTGGAAACGTGCCGACTGGAAGATGGTCACTGCCGATGGCAATCAGTCTGATTTGATGAGGGTGGCAGAGTCTGAGCAAATCAATGTCAATGGAATGATCATTCCCATGGGTATCATTTTAGCAGAATCCGGATCCGAACAGCGTATCTTGGGTCGCCCCTGGGAAACATACACTCGAAACTGTGAGAGGAACCTGGACGATGGTAGATGGGAGATCATCATCCCAGCCGTCGATGGGTCAGAGCATGTGACATTTGTTGCTTCCTTTCCGGGAGACAAGAAGGATCGATTTGGCAGCAGCTGGGGAAACTTCTACACCAAGTTGCAGTAAGTGCGACCAGGAAGGATATGGCCCAGCACTACGAAGGAAAGAGTTTCGAGAGTTCTGGGAGGAATAGTGTGAATGAGAAGGGTTCGAATAGTAGAAAAGAAAAAGACAAGGAGTTGGTTCATAGGAAGAGGTCGCTTACAGGGAGAGTGAAAGGATTATACACTGGGACAGAGCAGGAAACGTTCAAGAAAGAAGGAAAACAGTCAGTCGAAAAAGAGGGGCTACCGAAGGTGGTGAGGAAGCTAATGGGAACAGGCGAGAATTGGGAGTGTGAGTGGGAAGAGGAGGAAGGACCGGCAGTTGGAGAGTTGGGTAGGAGGATGGTAGCAGAAGGGTGGTCGATGGGAGAAGAGGCTTTGGTGAAGCACAGGAGGGTAAGCTGGTGAGAAAGCATGACTTTTGCGTGGGTTTCTCAAAATAGCATTGCACTGAGACTTGGTCAAATGCAACCCTTTTCCTTGTACCTTGATCTGGCGACATGCAACTTCAACGAAAACACCAAACCATCCTGGGTGCGCACCCACTACAAATGTGTAGCCCAGAGAGTGAAGCCTGTTCCCTTGTCGGATGGAAGAACAGCAGATGGCAGACATGACTGAAGAGGAAGAGCTATCGCCCGGGCCGTATCAATACCAGGCCCCTGGGATTAGTGGTGTATTCCCAAATTCTCCCAAAGGGTAAGAGGGGGATGATTGACACCTGAGAGATTATGAGAGCTACAGATAGGGAGCATATTCTGGCCACAGGAAAAGGAAGCCCACCTGGGTATGCTATCGAACAGAGAGTATGCTCTCTCACGGACAGGGGAGGAACTGAGGACAATTAGTGACGAGGTCGAGCCACCCCACTGTGCCTGGCTGGAGCCCAGTCACATGGTGCGCAAGGATCGTGTATTATACACACCTTCGACAACCACACTCAACGCCTGGTTTTGCCAAGCCCCCCTCGTTTTGGGGGGGAGCGGGGTATTACTTTGGCTTCACGATATTCCTTTGTCTGTGTCCGCTTGCTTTTGCAAGTGTATCGCGTTGTTTTAAAGCTCTCTTTACCACTCAGTATCGACATCGACCGGTAGTCTACCCAGCAACTCGCCACTCAAGGTCTTACGCCAGTTATGGATGCCTACAACATGCCCGTGGATATACCAGTACGTGAGGTCCGGAAGTGCCAAAGCCATGGCCTATCAGCGCAGTATCAGTGAAGTTCCGTCAAGCGCCTGCCTAGAAAACCCCGCGAAACGTTGAGTGCTGAGATACACGCTCTGTACAAGCTCTTCGAACCGACTACGATGGACAAGACCCGCTTCTCGGGCACCACGAGGACGAACTACACGAGTGGCCTTACGATAATATCACCCTCCGCCCACCCAGCCACATCAAAGCCCGACGATGGTCAGCGCACCCTGTATGACCGAGGGAGTTTCATTTCCGGACCACTGAAGTCCTGCCATTAACTTGTGTTTTTGGTTTTGGCGGTTGGGGTATTCCACTGCGATAACATCAATGAGACCCTGGACTGGTGCGAGCGAGGATTTTCAATGGTGGACGTCAGAAGCCGGGATTGCAGGTTATACTCTAGGAAGGGGGGCCAATTAATTAAGTGTGTTATGGGGGAGAGGACAGTGTTTCCGGGGAGTGTGGCGGTTGCAACTTTGCCGTGTGGGTGGTAATTTCGGGGTTTCGGGGTTGTCAGATTTCTGGGGTCTTTGAGTTTTCATTTGCGCGGAAGTGGCTGCGGAGGGAGAGACTGTGGTATTCATATAAACGATGTAGTTTATGCCATGGCCACCAGCGGCCGAATGCAATATGATTACAAACAAACAAAAAGGATCGTGTATTTTGCATACAAAAGACAATGATTCCCATGGAGCAAGAGATGATTGAAGAGACAGTTCGGCAGGGCCTATCCGAGCCCATTTGGGGCCCCTACAGGAATGCTCACTTCTGAGTTCTGAAGAAGAATGGGAAGTACCGCGTCATCAACTCTGCCATGGGCACGAATCGGCATACACTGGAAGCCGCTGGGATATTGGTTGATGTCGATGAATCTTCTGAAGCCTTTGCCGGGCTGCTCATTTCTTCAATGATGGACGTTCACTCTGGGTATAACCAAAAAATGTTGAATGAGAATAGCTGGGACTATATGGCCTTCCGGACAATGCAAGGCCTGTATCGGCCGACCAGACAGGTATAGGGGGCTACCAATTCGGTATCAGCATTCGTCAGAGGATCTAGGAAAATAATCAACTCTCGCCTGGGATGAAGTATGGAAATATTTGTTGACAGTGTTGGAGTGAAAGGCCCAAAGAGTCGATATGCAGAAGAAGAGGTGGAAGGGCTGCCTGGTGTCCGAAGGTTTGATATGGAACACCTCCAGAACCTTGATAACTTACTTTCTGATGTGTAGAGACCTGGAGCCACCATGTCCGGAGAGAAATCTGACTGGTGCTGGAACAGAGTACATATTGTTGGGTTTGTCTGTGGGGAAGCAGAAAGGAAGCAGCAAGCAACAAAGGTCGACAAGGAGTGGAATAGGCCCTGGTGTGAGAACTGTCCCGAGTGCAGGGCATTTCCAGGGCTTTGCACATAGTGTTGAATATGGTTTCTCGATTCCGCAATAGTTGCAAGCCCCCTGTTCCGAATCATGCAGAAAGACGTTGAGTTCCAATTGGAGACTGAGGAAAAGGAAGCTATGGCTATCCAGAAGGCGGCTATCTGCAATGCTCCGGTGTTGATGCCGTTAGATGTTAGCAATGGCGCCTGGCAAATAGTTCTGGTAGTTGATGCCAGCTGAGAGGGGTGGGGGGCGATCTTACAGCAGACAGATGAAAGTAAGGACCGGCACCCGTGTCACAATGAAAGCCGGTTTTGAAACAAATCCGAGAAGAGATATGAGGCGGGGAAACGTGGGTGCTGTGGGCTGACAAATGCACTTAAGACGTGTCGCAACTACATATATCAAGTCAGATTCCTCGCGGAGACAGAGGCGAACAGATTAGTGCATCAACTAAACATCCCTGCCAACGACCTGCCAGGAGCACTAGTCACCCACTGGATCGCCAGGATACGACTGTGCAACTTCAACATGAAACACGTTCCAGGCAGACTGAATGGAGGTTCTGATGGTCTCTCACGGCAGCCGCGAGGGGTAGGAGAGCCTGAGCCAGCAGAGGAGTATAATCTAGAGGAAACAATTGAAGCAAGATTACGGGGAATACAGGTGGAACAAGCACTGGAACGAATGAGGACGGGGAGAGCATACACATTATGTGTTGGGTTGAGACTGCCGGAGGAATACAAAGGGAGATGGAAGGAGAGAGCCGAATTCCTGGGGAACTGGAAGCTGCCGGAAGGAAACACTTCGAAGGAAATGCAGCAATGTTGGCAGGATGGCACCAAATACCTCGTTACAGATGGAGTACTCTACCATAGGCGGAAAACCAATGAACCTCCGGTGGAAGTATTAGTGAGCACAGAGCAGACAAGAAGAGCAATGGAAGCTGCAAACGAACTGAGCGAGCATCATGGAAGAGAAGGAACGTTACGAAAGGTCGAGGAGTGGTACTGGCGGCCTGAAACATATGACGACGTCAAAGAGCTGGCGAAAACGCGCCAGCGGTGCGACAGGGAGTGCCTCTATGGTATGATGAACCCCTGAAAAGCCTAACTGTCAGTCACCTATGGCAGCAAGTGGCGATGGATATTTCGTATATGCCCGAAATGGAGGATGAGTATCACTCACATCAGGTAGCCAGGGAATATCTCAGCGAGTGGGCAGAGGCACGACCACTATAACAGAGTACATTGGAGACTGTAGCAGACCTCGTTTACGAGAAGATAATTTGTCGATTCGGAACCCTGCCACATGTCGTAGTGGTTGGAGGTGCAGAGAATAAGTAATGGACCGACCTCCTCCTCGAACACTTCAATAAGCTGAAGATCACCGTAACCCTGTAGCCATGCCACCGCTAATGGAGTAATCGAGCGAGGACACAGACCAATTGCAGATGCACTATCCAAACTCACAGCCAGCTGTGACAAACCGAAAGAGATGTGGCATGTACACCAACTGGCAGTGCTTTGGGCCGACAGGGTTACCATCAGGCATACCGCCGGATAATCGCCATTCCACCGTATGTTCGGCCAAGATTCAGTACTTCTGCTTGAGGTCGAGAACTTAAAATGAAATACCGCCAACTGGAGTCAAGGAATCGACGATACAGAATCACTGAAAGCTGCTAAAGCAAGACAGATGGAACGATGGTGAGAGGATATCGATGCTGCCATACAAAACCTTGTGGAGGCGAGTGATGCCAAACAAATGATACTTGGACCAAGCAGCCAACCTCCAAGCTGATGATCTCCAAATTGGCGACTTGGCTCTTGTACACGTAACCAGGATAGAGCAGTCTCACGGCACCAAACAGGATGCTTGGTGGCGAGGGCGTTGCCGAGTCACAGAAATTGCACAGAGCTTGGGGACTTATCGACTGTCAGAACTGGATGGAGCAGAACTCGCCGGCTGGATACATGGTTGTCGACTCAAGAGGTTCTTCACTCACAAAGAAGGAGTACACGGTGCTCCAGAAATTGGTACACCTATCCCCGCACAAGAGGAGGAATTGGAGGAACTAGGGGAATTCGAGGTGGAGACCGTAGTAGGCCAGAAATATATAAACGGATGACGGATGTATCTAGTTAAGTGGGAACACTGGGAGAAACCATCGTGGTCACGGGCGGAGGATATGGCGGGGTGAAGGAGCTAGTCAATGCATGGAACGCAGCACATCCAGTCCTGGCAGACCACCTGGCCAAATCATGATCGGAATGATGGATGGAGGGAGAAGAACACAAGGGGGGAAGGGGGGAAGCTAGGAGATCCATTGCATGGACGATAACGAAAAGAGTTGAAGATACGAGTTGTGAGATGGAGTGAGTGTATCGAATCCACACAATTGCGTGGATTTGCCAGACGGAGAGGGAAGAAATATTCCTATCCGCTGAGTTGCACCCACATTACACTAAAAATTCCTACCATTTTCCTCTAACCCTGTCGTAACCTCGAGACAAGAGAGACGATGACTACTGCTGGAGTGGCCAGATCATTCACCACCGAGATCAGGAATGACGACCAAGATATGCGAAACCACCCAGTGGAATTGGGGAAAGAGGGGGGAAGAAGCGAAAAAGTTGTTGAGAGATACCTGAAGAACATACTTGGGAAACTGGGAACCACATAGGGACTAGAAACAGAAGGGTTTGGCACAAAGCACCCCGCCAGGTACATAAACAGCTTTCACCCCGCTACCTTCCTAAGGAAAGACATGCACCGTACAGGACCGTTCATCTCCATCTGCACACCGACGACTGCAGTCAATATCACCATCTCAAACATAACTGACGACCAACACCCAACATGATGTTTACATCAATCAATAACATCGCAGTAGCACTCAGCGACGCCATGGACTTCGAAGTGTCCCTGAGCACTACCACCGCCGCTATGAGCCTCTACTCGGCCACCGCAGCAGCCACCACTACTGCAGCCACCACCACCGCAGCTACCACCACCCCGGCCACCACCATCGCTGTCACTACGTATACACCCTCCTCCAATATCTCCACTGGCTCTGGCGACGCCTCTCCAGGTACCTTTTCGTCGGAGACACTATCACAGCTCAGCAGAGGATTCTGACCAATAGATCTGTCGGATCGCAACAAGAAGCTGTGAAGATTACTGCTCGAGAGCTCTCCCCCATAGAGCAGCCGACTTTCATGCTCGAGATCGATGATCTCTTTGGTGACATTACCAATGCAGCCAATGCCCAGGACGCCTTGCTGGCGAACTTCATGGAGAGAAACCTTGACTGGAAGAAGTTGAAGTACATGCAATACAATGACTTCCTTAAGGCTCTCGACAACCACACATGCAGGGATCCAGGATCAGCGAAGAGATGCCTCAATTGTTCAGTCGCCAACCCACTCACCAAGCTAAACCGGAAGTCAAAAACAAACATGTTGTACACTACCGGCGACTACCAGCAAGGTAAAATGTTGGTAGATAACGGCTGCCATCAGCTGGAAGAAGGAATCGACTACAAAGCTACGGGTCTGTTATCGTACCAGGGGTTAGTAATGCCACTTATTTACTTCCCTGGCATGGATGACCACAAAAACACCAACCGACTTCATACCATCTTACCATCACTTCCCCCTGCCGACCATATAATACCCCCTGCTGAGCAAGCGACAGTACCTGTCGAGCATGGGACACTGCCCACCGACAATGGGATACCGCCTGCCGACCATAGGATACCTGTACCTCTCTCATCCCATAATCAGAGCAAGATGCTTCCACCGCCAACCCCACCAACGAAGGGAAAGGAAAAGGAATAGGATGTGAGTTACCTTGGAGGGCTTTTGATGGACCTGGCCGAGGATGGATCCGAAGATGGAACCAGCACTCCCGCCAAGGAACACCCCAGTACAATTCCGCCAGCAACTACCCAGAATGACGCCGGTACAACCCCGCCAGCTCCCAACGTCGATAAAGCCGGAACGGCCACAGAGAAACCATCCAATCTTAAGCAGATGGCCACCCCAATGCACAACCGGCCTGCCACTCCCAGCAGCAAGAGTAGCAGTTCGGATGATGACAACGGCACTGAGGATGAAGAATACGTGAGCTGCTTGCTTCAATGGCTTCCCCCCGACTCCGACTGCAAGAGAATGTTGCACAATGTGATGTACATGTTGGCACATCACAAGAGAAACATAAGGAACAAAGCCGTATCTATCTTCCAACAAGCAGTAAATGAATACCCGAAGTTGGTTTTAGAGGCCCGGGACAATCTCACAGCAGCCTTGTACACGATGCGTGAGACGAGAGTGCGATTTGATAGTCGGCTTCGCACCATCTCGTACTTGAGGAGTGGCCAAGGAAACAGGAATCCAGACAAGCAGGGTGGCAGTAGAATGCGGGTGCACAAGGAGTGAGTGTCTTTATGTTTTTCCTTTGAGTTTATGGTTATCCTTTGGGTCTACATTTGTGTTTTTCCTTTGGGTTTATGTTATTCGTATGGTCTTTCGGGTCTGCATATATGGTTATACGAAACAGGAGAGGTGAGCTACGCACAGAGGGCCAGGGAGGAGTTGTGGCGGGAACATCCTTTTCTCACCACCCCCACCACTCAGCTTGACAGAGGACTGAGCTACAGCGGGTGTATGGAGATATAGGGGTGACGGAGATGGACTGGGCAACAGGGGCGGACAGTAATACAGGGGAATTGGAGATGGACAGAGAGATGGGGAGTATCTATCCGGGAGCCCCGGGGTAGATTGTATCTTGTCTCATCTTTTACCATCTTATCATACAACGAATTACACACTCTATCATTCCCATCTGTTGATCTCACTCACTCTTTCCGAGATTTCGTGGATCAAAGTAATTGCGTCGATCCTCACCGCTGGTTAGTGTCATATTTTCTCAACCTCTTCCTACGTTCCTCGAGCCAGAACAGCTCTTTTTCTCGACTTCCTTTGGGAATGCGGCGAGAAGTGCGGCGGAGTGTTGATGATTCGCTTTCTGCCCACCAGCCCCGCCGTTTCACCACATCATCTTCATGCGCTTCTTCTTGATCCCACACTGGGTATATTTCTACTCTTCATGTGTCGCAAACGGGTAGTAGGGATTGTTTGGTAGGTTTGTCTCAAGGCAACCTTGAGCGTCGCCATCTCATGGCTCAGCAATATAATTGCTCTGCGGTGCGCCGACACCTGGGTATGTTCCCATCTGCGGCCGAGGAGGTGTCGGTGGCCAAGACTCCGAGTCTGCTATGTTTTGAATGTGTTCGAGTTAGGGAAAGGCATCCAAGTCTTCGACTGAATCATTGTTAGCATTGAATTCACAACACTAAGAGGGTTCAAAGTGTTGGTGTGCACTGCAAATTGTCAGATTCTTCTGGCGCACAACTTGAAGGTGTTCAGGATGGGGTAATTTGATATGCTTAAGTCGCCAACTGTCTGAGGTGAACATCTGTCAGCACGAATATTTGGGTCAACGGAAAGAGGTCATCTCTGGCATTGTCGACAACATGCAAAAAGTGAAGAATACACTGTGAACAGAGACCAATGTTGTTTCTGGGCATGAGCAGCCCAGTGTTGGTGTAAGCTCACGATACTTTCAGCTAACTGGAGAGATTCATTGAGCCTCAACACCATCACAAGGAGGTTCCTTACATGCCGTGAGTTGCAACAACGCTGCATGCACGATGTCCCATAATACTATGAACAAGATCAAATCAATACAAAACCCATAAATAAAACAAACCCTAAGCGATTCAAAAACCTCACAATGCATCTAATAATCAATGCCTGAGATAAATAGATTAGAGCAAAGGAAACAAACAGGACGAGAACCCAACCCTGACCCGAACGCGACAGCGGTCTCCTCCTCTGCAGTGCGAGAACTGGTTCAGTACTGGCGTATCTGGCAATCCATGCGCGCCTCAGGGATAGAGTCATCGGGGAGAGGGTCATCCGGGTGAGGAATATCAGGGAGACTGTCACCACCTGCCGTTTCACTGAGTAGCTGGTGATCCATAACCACATCCGAGGTGTTTCTTGTTTCCTCAGCTTCTCGCAGAGTTGCCACCACCAGGCGAGGTTTTCGGGTGGTCCCAAGCCCCAATAATTTCAGCCTGCTGAGGGGATAAGTCTCGGGAGTTTCTGGTGGTGGGCAACATTCCAGGGTGTGAAGCCGTGAGACAGGTGCCAGAGGTCTTAGCATTGGGGTATGCTCGTTCATCTCCTGGCCTTGCTCTTCTAGGCCTGTTGGCTGATCATCTACCATGGTATCTACAGCATTAGCAGGGGTGTTCAACATCTCTCGCTGGCCAATCGTCCAAGGTTCTTTGCCATCATCCTCATCCTCCTCCTCCTCTTTATCCTCCTCCTCCTCATCTTCCTCCTCCCCATCTTCCTCCTCTTCATCTTCCTCCTCTTCATCATCATCGTCCCTTTCCATATCCACATTGCGGTTTAAATCAACACCATATGGTGCGTCCACATCATCCTCCATGTGCATATCCACATCAGGAGAATGATCTGAGTCATATTCGCCGTCCGACTCCTTGGTTCAGTCAGTATTATCATCTGAGGCAATTGACACAGCAGGTGATGCATCAGGCTCTATATATACCCCTTGTACGTAGCCCTCCGTGTCGGAGTCCACCTCATACATTTCATTTTGCAACAGCCAGGAAGTCGCCTGGCTTCTACTGCCGGCAGCTTGGCGGCTCAATCTTCGCCCGAAGATCATCCCAACTGTACCAAGTGAAACGCTCTCCGGTGCATTTAAACATCCGCGAGCTGGTTGTCTACGGATTGGAACGATTGACTTGATCCCTGAAGGCAGAGTGGTTATCCCACCTCCAATTGTTCATTTGGTCACAGGTTTTGTCAAACATTTGCCCCATATATGAGTGGAAAGCTGCGGACCACTCCCAAAAAAGGGAACTCCAGCCTGGACGGTGCAACCACATTAGCTGGAATTGTGAAATGTAGCGAGTCGTGACTAGATCAAGAAACATTATATCATAAATGAGGTCCCATGCCCTCTTATCCTCGACGCCGCAAACATTGTATATCTGTGTGAGTCCATGGATGTGTTCCGAGATGAATCCCTGAATACTGTCCCTCCCAAATGACAGCCGTCAATTTATAACCGATGTCAGCATTTTAGCCTTAGCAATTGCCTTCAACCTACCTTTGCAGCTGCTCATTGGTGACATCGCTGGGAGTCGAAAATGAATCTAGATCCAAGGCATTAGCATCATGATACAGCTGCACTGACCGAAAGGGAACCCAGAGTGAATGTACAAAGTTGTGTAGATTATCGGGTGTGTTGTGGAACGAGAGGCGTTGTTTTGTGCAACTCACATGATGCCGAGATAGTTCAGGATGTTGCCGGTGTGTTTGATACACTAGGAAAAGATAATGGAGGTGTAGGCGGGCAGAAGGGATATATATACTTGAGTTCCTGCGTTTTGTTGGTTAATGAACACCACACGGCCCAGCCTTCATCTTGCACAACCACCAAGCACCACATGAATGAGGAGCCTCAAGACGAGATTGATTACTCGCGGTGAGGACAGTTTGCGACCCCGGGCGTTGCTTTAGCCTCACATACCAGTTTCACCACTCAGACCTCGTGCATCTTGGAGAAAACTGCGTAGTTCTCACGTTGTTCCAACTGTGCAACCATCCAACACGGCTACCAACACCTAGCGGTGGAAAAAGCACACGCAACCAATGTCATAGGATAATGAATACGTCATTGTTTGCTTCGCGATGCTTTTAGCTGTGCCACAAGGGGAATTCCACCAGGAAGCTGAAGATGTACACAGTCGATGGTTCGAAATATTGTGCCAAGAACGAGTGCAATATGATGATAATCGCGCAAAGAAGGCATAAACACCCTCCAAGCAGTGCAAATAGACCTTCAGACATTGCTGTAACAGTGACTATCAATGCTGAGTTTAATCTGCATTTAATCTGATGGCAGTTAACCCCGTGATTGGATGCTTTTGAAGGGATCTCGTCCCCAAGTATTGACACAGTTTAGAGTCTAGCGCGTTCCACACCGCACCCCCATTTTTTGTCAAATTTCTCCTTGGTCGTTTAAATTGGAGTCTATCTAGCCTGCCACAGCATATGCTTTCAAAGGAAATTATTCTGACATTCTTAGTGTCGAACATCTGTATCAGACAATGTCTTCCCAATGTCCTTACCCTTACAAAACTCCTGCCTTATGAAGTGTTCGAAGACTTGGCAATCATCAGATTCAACATAATCTTGCACCTTCGGGGACTTGACAACTTACCCCTGCTGAAAGACGCGTGTCCGTACCGGCTGGCGAGAGGGATACCTCTCAAGCAGGGAGTTCCATAGCTGCTACAATCCAAGGTCAGAATTGCACCCCCTGCCCTTCCCTGAACAATTCTCGCATTGCAGATATCACTCAACGCGTGACTTCCACCCCATCCGCTACCCAACGATGGTCAACGAATACTCTAACCGCCAGGCTGGGTACAAGCAGTCGCAGAAGACCAGCACCCGGAGGAACCTCTCAGACAGACTCAACACGTCGCGTTGAATGCTGCCCTGCATCCGGCATTCCTTGGTTTCCCACTCCACTAAGCAGTCTTGCAAAACTGCCTAGCCTCATCCCTGATCCAGAAGCCCACACGATCATTACGAATCCACTGCGAACACGAGCTACCGAAAGGAATCCGAGGCAGAGGCAGTGACAATTGCAACTGCAGGCGGTGTCTGCACCTCAATCAGTGGTCTCCGGTAGTTGCAGCATCTATTGATTTGGTCACTCAGACATTATGCGTGATGTATTTACAACGGGCAGACTCCTGGACCTCTACATGTGGAACAGATGGCCGTGTATGAGTACAAGCGACTTGGAGATGGTAAGTTATGCAAGACGACGTGTTGTGTAAGCATTAGCTGATGCGCCACACTGGCAGATAATAGAGAAGTACTGGAACACCACTATGCAGCAAAACAACATTTAGTCCATAGCATTGGAGGCACTCAAAAAGAATATCTTGAAAAAGTTATGCTGAAGGAATGGCCCACATTGGATATTACACACTGAAACCGGTACCAGGTTGGAGCACATGTCGATATCATCCAATCCCATTTTATTCAATCAGCCAGGGACAACATAGCAGAGCTTAATAATCTCCACCGCTTTGAATCTGACGCAGATTGATTGGACTTGATTGATTCCCCTGTGCCAGACAATAAGTATCATTTTCCTGTTGCAGAGCGTGTCGAAGGTGGTGTATGCAGTCCAAATCCAACGCGGAGAGTAGAAAGCTGCTAACGGATGGCCACCGTCCACTTTACTTCCTGCCCGAGACAATCGCGGGGTTCATTTATATCAAATTCTATCATTGGCCAAATAACCGCAGGAAGTATGCTAATGGATTCAATAATTCCATGATTGAGGGCAAGGGCAGTAAAATACCCTCGTCACAGAGCATGTTTTACTGTACTGCACTGTACCGTGCTCTTCTGCAGTGGCAAAAGAACAATCGTGTTCATCCGAATGCTTCCAAGTCAAAGCTGACAGCAGACTGACCTGATCGCTTGAACTACCTCAACTACAAGAATGCCAGTGGTAAGAACTCATCCTGCTGTGCTGCAATGGGTCGCAAGTTGTTAACCTCACCAGGCCTTGCAGACACATATACATTCTGGACGAATACTTGGAACACACTACCGGAGAGCTGCCAACAGAGGGTGTATGAAAACACTTTTGCTGCAGTCAAGCGTCAGATCCAACTGATAGAGAACCCAACACCTGCCATGGTCATCAGCGTGGAAGCAGCGCGTGTTGACAATGCTATTATTCATGACTATCTGACCTCCAAACTGGCGCTTGAGGAGCCTGAGATCGCAAGCACTGACCCAAACATCCCGATAGAAAACAATTGCATGGATGACAAACTGCATGTCGAGATGCCAGGGGGCAGCGGGGATTCCGAAAATATAGGTGACAAAAGCGATGAGTGCGATGCCATCCCCACTGCAAGCCGGCAACGACAGGCCATGACTGAACTGACGAGGTTTGACCTGTGAACCAGCAACCTCGAAAGGTATATGGGCGATGATGGCAACGAAGCTGATGCGGATGAGGAGGAAGAAGCATTCGAAGCCAATGATGTATCAATGCATAATGTGGAAGACTGAGAGCAAAGCACTAGAGAGTGTGAAGATTGGACATTATATTTCAGGCCTGTAAAATACAACAATGGCAAAGCAAACGCCATCGCAAGTTATGTATCCGAAGCGAAGATTGTTTTGTAAACAGTGACAACGTCTGCAACGTAAACATATATGGGCAGAGTGCGGAATCCGATCTGGAGCAATAGCGGAGAGCTACAATGTGGCACTCGGCAAGAGAAAGGCATAAACATCACCAGGCAGTGTGTACAAGGCTACAGCATAACTGCATCCCCTGCAAAGTGTGCACCTCACATGTTGTTCTGATGATGCCACTATGTCACCACATTCTGGGCGCAAAGTCGAAGAGGTAAGTGTGCGACGCGCCCTGGCTCCTCGCCGACGGCAACAGTGCAATTCTCCCTCAGAGGGTACATCGTTCTGACAGAGCCCTCAGAGCCATCTACAACACCCCAGTGTTTCTGACGGAAACCAGAGTTGTTGTTGATGGAGGACCTTCTGTCTGAGATGACGATACTATTACAATATGAGGAAATGAGAGATCGAGTATGTTAGCATTAATTAGTTACTGATGGAATGGACCTAAAGTTGTTGTCAGTACAAGTTGTGAGAATAGTGGAATGCTAAGGGGTACTGTATGTGGAATTATATGGTAGGATAGGCAAGTGGTTTGATTTACAGAAATACTGAATAATGTAGTGTAAATCAATTGATAAATGTTGACCTGGTGATATGTAACATCAGAGCTGATACTTTCACTGATACAACTTAGCAACAGCAATAATTTGAAAGTAGGAGATGAATTGTATATACATAGAGGTTTTTTGATTTTGGAGAATTTCCTCTTCATCTCACCTTTCTTGTTCTTGTATTGAATCAATAAAACAGATAATGTTGGAATAAATACCAATCACCACCTTGCCTTGTTTCTTGATACAAATATCATGTTTAAGTTTACCTGACCATATTTTATTACAGATATTGCCAAAGTTGTCCAATACCCATTGTTTTATCTTGGTGGCTATATGAAATACAACAGGAATCAATACCATGGAACTAATCATAAGATGGAGAACTGTTGTCTTCTGACCCCTCAATTGACTACTAGCAAGGTAAAAGTTTCTAAAACCAAAACATTAAGGCAAAATAGAAGAAAGATAGTTAAATTTCTCAATTTGCCTGTAATATGTCAGTAAGGTTAAAAATTGAAATGTGAATGGTTGTACAATCCCAAAGTTGAAAGTATGAAGAACATTTTGAATCAACTCCATTATGGGAGAAATTCAGTTTCATATTTCAGAACTTAACTCCTGTACATGTACCACCTCCCGCCTCACAATTTCCAAAAGAGACTGCTTGTTACATCCCATAGAACCTTAAGTATTAATTACAGTCCTGTACAACTAACTATATGAACAGCAAAGCCAAGATATGTTGCATTCGAATTTGAACCATGGTTTGGATCATTGAAATAACAATCATCGTATGTGCAACATTGCATGGAGACAAATATCCTTTAATATGGTCTGATAGCTAGATACCTACAATGGGATCACAACAATGTATCCAGCAAATTTGTGTGAACTAATACTTTCCTCTACACTGAAATCATGTGGAATGGACAAGATGTAATTCCCAATTGCTGGTGGATACAATTTCAACTTAATTCAAAATACTTGGTAAATGGTTGATTTATTATTTTACTAAAATGGAATCGTATTAGCAATTCTGCATTTCAGGCCACTGCAAAACGAAATCAGTGTTAAAGTTAGAAACACATTGTCCACAGATCGTATCTGAGATACTGACTGTTTGGCTATTTCATTTGGCAAATAGAGTAGGTGTTCAGTGATAATTAATTTGAATTATAACAAACAGGAATACTTGATTGACAGATAGACTTATATGCTAGTATCACTACCAGTATGTGTCTTGGTAACAGTGATTTGAAACCATTCTACCAATCTAGACATTCAACCAATGATAGATTGAATACTTTTGAGAGTATATTATCTATCTCACTCTATATCTTGACTGGAGCAGATAGCATACATTGCAAAAATACACACAACTGATACTAATAATGATTTCATTGCACAGACACTTTATAATTGAGATATATACAACTATTTTGAAATATATTGTCTCTATCTGAGCTAGTGTTAAAGATACTTACATATGTACAAAAATCAATACAGAATACATACATATTCTCAATGGTATATTAAATAATATAGATATAAAAGAAAAGATTGTATTTCACCTTCTATGCTTTAAAAGCCCATATAGTGCCATTGAACTTCAAAATGCATTTTACACTACAGCATGGTATGCAATGATTCTACTAGAAAGGATAAAGAATCTATTGATTGATATTATTAGTGAATATACAGAAATCCTGCTGGGTCTTTGAAACAACTGTACATAATGTTGTATCAAGTATTAAAGGTGAATGCATTTCTAATTGATCTGTAGTTGATCTGATGAGAATTTGTAAATATCTTCTGAATGGTAATCAGCTTTTGATGTTTAACATATATTTAAGTAGCTACAACAACAGATCACTAAATATTATTTGTAACTTATTGAGTATTCAAATCTGGGCTCAGCTCAGCTGCAATAGAATTTACTCCCTCTGGGTTGTACTGGTGGCATCAGTTACTATAAGCACCATCAGTTGTATAAAACTTTTGACAATAGAGATAATATACCCAATAAACTTTGTTTATTGCAATCCTATACATCAGATTGCAGTAATTAGTAATAGAGTGTGAAGGATTCTAACTATGAATATATTCAAAACGGAATGCATTTGGATAGTTTCTCCAAATTTGACCACAGATTAATTATAGTTCCACTTGATTTGTATAATCTAGGGCAGAATACCAATGCCTTTCAACAATAATATCACAAGTATTTGCCTAATTCTATGATAGATTTTCACTATCCAGTACAGCTTATTAAAATAGATAATGTATGATCCTTAATTGCAAAGTCAAAGTATGTATTTAGTATTAAATACAGCAATTTATACAGGATCAAAACACAAATATAGATGTTTTCACTTCTGGCTGAGTTAATAGTAATGTATCATGTGGTAAATTCACACTGCCTATTTCAAAGGACTAAATTTAAACATTTTTAGATTTACTTCGTATTATTGGGATGTCTGTTCCAATAGGCAAGACTTTAAAACTTAGTTTTGAAAACCTATTACATTAGTTTCCTTGTACAATGTATTAATTCTTAGCACTTAATCTAACATTATCATGTAGTCAATTGATGTTCCACTAAGATTGTACTAACAATGTTGGTACAAGTTTGTATCTGGAAGTATTAGCAACAGTTCTATAATACCAAACTGCAGTGTAGTTGCAACCCACCAAGAATAGTTACAATCCATCAAACAATTACCCTTCAACTACATTCGAAAATATTTTCCAATTTGAATATTTTGTTGTAAGTGCCAACTATCACTTGGGTTTTACAATGTCAGCAAAGTGGAAATCAACAATAGAGTATACTATGTGTCCAACTGTACATGTACAGATTATAGCAGATTTCTGCGACCTTCTATGCAATATACAGTCCATATTCCTCCATTGTCAGTCTATAGACATCTGCAGGTCAAACCATAGAACTATATATTGCTGGCAGATCATACTGTCCAGTCAGTCTTAACTGCTAACAGGCTTTGCTGATGCGAAAATATTAATTAACAGCATTCTTGAGTGGCCAATTGAAGACATGCCTGAAATCCTCATTGGGGTCAGGGTAGGAGCACAATGGAGAATTCAATTGGGAGTACATTTTGGAGCCATTATTGCGGGAGCCATACTGCCACACATGTAGCATTTCTAGAGCAATCATTAAGCTGATTGAAAACTGTGTTTCTAAAGCTTTTGCAAATAGAACTCTTTCAGTCTGTACAAGCTTTGATGCTAACATTGTTATAGCCAACATGCTTTCAGTACTGTTACCATCGCCATCACCATCACCATCACTATCACCTTCACCACAACCATTTACATTTTCGTTATCACCATCAGCCCCAGCCAGAATGCACAAACACATGGCAGAAATCTGTTCAAAGATGGCCACAGATTCAACTGACAAAGCCAACTCAGAGATTTGCACTTTCCAATATCAAATTGTCTACATCCCCTGCAGTGTCAAAGGCTGTAATTGGCAACACCATAACAATAAGGTATTGTGCTATCTTGTCATAGTGGCTGAAGTTAAAATAATATTCCAACCATGATATTGAAAGATGTCATAATTTCGCTTACTACATGCTACCCTCCACCTTCAAATACACTACACTCCACTCCACACACCATGAGCCAAATACTACCCATCATATACAACATATCTTATGCCTCCACGTATCTGCAATGTGCAACTCAACAGATCCCTGGATCACTTACACAGGTCGATAAATAAAAGTGTACCATCAGGTGACAGCGGGAGTGTCTTGCTGTTTGAGAGTATATTTGGGAGTGTAGAGCCAAGTAGGCTGGGATTGTACCATTGAGCAGAATCGGAAGTATACCATAATGTGCAATTGAGAGCATACCTCAAATGACGTTCTGAAGTGTACATGTGTGCATACTTGGTGGTGGGGTTCAAAGTGTACTTGGAGTTGTTCTCAGTAGTCTGTGAAGAGTATTTCTGGGAGTATACAGTTATGCAGGGAGGGAGATTAACACTGAGTCCAATTGGGAACATACTTGAATGCATGCTCAAGGGTGTACATGGCAGTGTATTTGGATGTGACTTGGGTACATACTCAGAGGTATACTTAGAAGTGTATTGCAAGCGTACTTGGAAGTGTGAAGTAAAGTAGGCTGGGAGTATACAATGAAGTGTATTCAGGAGTTACCTTCAGAATGTAAATGCAAGCATACAGTGATGTGCATCTAGCCGCCCTGCTTGTTATTTGTTATATGCAGCATGATGTATAGCATAATGTGCAAGTGATTGTATGTGTATTGTTCTAATGTTGTCAATACTCAGCTCCATAGTACTTTATAGAGACCTGGAGCCAACATGTTATAAATTGCCATTGTGGACACCACCTATTAATTAGTTGTGTATCTAGTATGAACATTTTTATATGTGTGAGTTTGATTAAATACAATCCATAGTATATTCCAGTATTTTCCCATATATTTCTGAAAGAATTGCTTTTTGTATAGACTTAATTGATTACTATTAAGTTTAAAGCTATGCTAAATCATATCAATTATAGTATTATCGACTTTCATTAAACCGGTCTACATTGCCATATAGGATTTACTTTAGTTACCCATCTTCCAACTAATTCTGCTGATACACATGTTGAATAATCCTCATCTACCTCTATATGTAAATCATTTTGTTAATAAATATAGACATTGAGAAGGTAATAGGAAATTGTATAATATGCTATAAAACAGATTCTGAATGAGTGTATTTATATTGTTACTGTTACTTTGTTAAGTTCAATCATACCATGTGATGTAGATGTTATTTCAGTCCACTGAATACAATGGGGTATATTTTAAAAATTCTGATGGCCATTATACTTAGTTTCACTATATCTCAACTAGAACCCCTCCAGTTCACAATATGGAATTTTCAAAAGAAGATTCACTTTATAAATACCAACACCATACACTGCTTGTTGTGATATGTTGCGTTTTCCAAAGGTTAGATGATATAGATGTATCATTCGGGGCCTTACCACTTTGATTCAGTACATATTCTCGTTCTTTTTCATTACTGTAGCTACTCAGATTAAAATCTGTTGTTGGGAATATTTTGGAATTTCCCTAAACTTGAATTGTAAATTCACATCCGTATAAATACTATAGCATTTAATTGGGGTATGTTTTGATGTAGTTAACATGCAACAGATAGTGATTAGACTCTGCATCTATAATTTTAGTAACTTTCACTGCTGGTAAACATAATATGTTTTCATCAGAATGGTCTTTAATTTGTTGGATTTGATTCATATTTGACTTCTGTTAAATTGAGTTTACACTAGAATCAATGTGCAGTTTGCGACTTAATTACTATCTCAGAATGAGTTTCACTGTTAAAAATTATTACTACTTTCAATGTAACTGTTATTCAACATTCCCCTCCAAAAGTACATGGTACTAAATTTATATGAAGTGTCACAGCACCATGGTCTATCTTTAAACAAGGTGTGTTGGCAACGTGGGCTGCCCTTTTTTGCATACTCAATGATTTGTATTAGAATGAAAATTTTTGGTAGTGACATGGTGCACATGTAGTAGCTGCTAATTCAGGATTAATCTGTATTTTGCCCTTTACTTGCAGTACTGCTAAGTCACTCCAATAGTAATACTGAGAGTCGTATCTTGTTATTAATATAAATATATGCAATTCAATTCATATTTTGCTGCAAGTAATACCCTGTTAATATTCATTGCAAGTTCTATTTAAGAATCAATTTATGCTTATTAATCATCACAGAAACTGTTTCACCAAAGATTCAGGTATTTGCTCTGTACTTGACTATAGTTTCACTGGAATCTTCCAAGTCCAATTCACTGGTAGTTGAAATTACATTGTTGAAATATTAATATATATTGTAAATGCCATTTTCTATAACTTTGGATTAATAGCAGTTCATGGATTTTATATTGATATCAGTATAGCCATTTTAGATTGAGTTTATTTCATATGTTACTGTATTCAACTTATTGATACAAATTGTCAGATTCATTCAATGTGCTGCCTATATTTACTATATTCTGGAGAATACACTTTACCAATTATAATTGTCTCCTGTATCAATTTCAGCAGATTTCAAGTTTGACCTCTGAACTCAATTTCACTAGAGGTTCAGGGAATACTAATATTCCTTTGCCGCTTATTTGAAACCCCTTGTTTGAAATTGTTAACAGCCTTCTAGAAAGTAATGTAAACATTTATATTCATATTCATCTCATTATACTTAATGGGAAATATTTGTATTGCTATTGATATACTATTGATGCCAGCTTGAAGTTATTATGGTGGAGCTGTGAATATCAACTATAAACTAAATGATTTATCTTGCCTGTTAATGATCTCTTGATTTCCAATTGCCATTTGTGTTATCGGAGACAATTGTCATCTATTTCAACATCTATCCAAATGTTATCAGATTTCCATTGATGACAATTTTTCATTGAATGAAATTACAATAGTCTGGTAATCACATTGCTTCAGATCATCCTACTCAACATTTCAGACCATTTCCAATTTATCGCACAAATGGCATAACTTTTAAAAATTCATCATTTTATGAATCTGTATTTATATTCACATAAACATAGAATTGATATGTAAATTTATTGTTTCATTTTTTTATGTGGCCAAATAGTTGGAATATCAATCATTTAAATAGGTTTAATTTTATTGCAAATGTCATTAAAATGTCCTAACTTTTTTGAATAATGGATATTATGAAGCCATATGAAGAATTATTAAACTGTACCCAGTAGTACTGTAATTTTTGCATTGTAAACTTTAGCAATCAAGGCAATTACAATATTATATTTCTTGCATTTATTACTATCCATTATGTAGAATATTGCCTTCCTGGTAACTATATTAAATATATAGAGATAAGTTAGTATAATGTTGAAATTTATGGACTAGTTTCAATATGTATGTGATATAATAGCTGGTATTTATTACTGTTAACCAGATATGTCCATTATATACAAACTAGTTAATAATAAATTGCATCTGTAAAAACCACCTGTTTCTTATAAGGTTGTACTGATATATCTGGTAATTGTAATATATACTACTTAAATTTCAATGTATTGTCACATATGTATATAATATCACCATTTTCAACATCTACTATTACATGGTCAATATTGTCATTTGCCTTTCTTTGTACTTGCCATCCTGAAAGTTTATTGGAATAATTATAAATAGTGTATTTTATTAATATATAATGATATTTTGCTTCTATATATCAATATTTTGAATAATATTCATCTAAACAGATCAATTGTAAAATGGTAGTTTTAGTATAGTACATAGTAATTTCTGATCTATTCACTGTCAACAATATAGTATTGGATAATTTACCTGAATATATCACAAGAGAGAAAAGTTATAGAAGTTCCATAGTGGAGTAAATTGTTAACCTGTGAAATATTGAGGCATTTTACAATGGTTCGAAATATTCTACAAATCAGAATAATTAGACCCTATTTGATTCTATTGACCATCTGCAATATATGATTACAGGTTGGCAAGTGGCAATCTGGTCTTAAGTCGAAAGTAGTTAATTGTAATTACTGCTAACTGTAATTACTGGTTAAATGCTATTGACTGCATTACCCAGCAGAAGTGGAATCACACCATTTCATTGTCATCTTTACTGCTCTGGTAATTGGCATGATAAGGATTCTATGGCATAGTACTGGTTTCATTTTCCTAGGTTGACATTCAATAGATGTTAACATTCATCTGTTAGAAACGTAGAAATTGTTAAATGAATAAAATTAAACCTTACTATTACCATATATATAGTACTACAATATAATGAGTTAAAGATCAAAAATGAACAGAGCATATAATGTGCTTTTGTTAATCGGTGAATACAGAATGTTTTTCCTATTTTCAGAATTATACTATACTCAGATAGATAAATATTGTCAACAATATTCAACGGAGCTGTACATGGTTGTATTCTCCAGCCGCTAAACTATAAAACTTTAAATTGTGAAATTTCTGAAATCCAGAAGCAATATATTGCTACATATAATATTTTGAAGCAAGTCAAAATGTTTGACTATATTACAAAGCTAAGTATTTTTAAAAATTCAAGTTGAAAGGCTTTATCTCAATGGATTCCAGTGTTTCTTATAAGACCTAAGTTGAACATTATCCTGTTCAAAACAGAATAAAATAACTGTGGAAATATGTGAATATTATTAAACATTATGTGAAATGTATTTACTCTGATTGCTATAATCTAGTTCATAAGTGTTAGACTATATTGGTATAACATCAATCAATTCTTGCACAGTAGCTATTGACAGGCTGAATAGAAGATTTGATATCTGGCATGAATAGGAAGAGATATTGACTAGGATTATAGAAATGATGAAATTTAAATCAGGCTGGAAATGAGTTGGAATTGTCTTTTATCCAGTTGTTGAATATCATTTGAACAGGGTAAAGGGTTTCAAATTACACAAATTAACTATAGAGAGAGGAATACTGTGTTGAGAACAGTTCTAGTTACTAACTCCAATTATTAGAATACTATTTTCCATTATTGACTACATATATATTCATCTATATATAGTAGTATATAATATCTATTGGAGCTAGTTAACAATCAGTATGGTAGCAAATAGTTTCTGTAATTCCAATCATCGCTGGAGCATGTCATGTGGATAGCGTTATTCAGATATTTCAATACAGTTCCAATCTACTTGTACAATACAAGATACTACTCTAGAGTATCAGTTTGACTAATCCAGAATGTCTATATCTAAATTATATAACACACATAAATATAATGAACATTCCCATATTCTACAGAATACAGTTAACTGTAAATCAGTACATCTTTTGACTATCATCACAGTTAGCTTATCTGGAAAAGATTTTACATCTCTTTGATAAATCAAGTGGTTAAATAAGTGTTGCTTTTCTAAGAATAGTATTATTATCAGTATAGAACTCAATTTCTAGGCTGAGAAAATAGCAACTTCTGCAACTATAAGTTAAATTCAAGAAAACACAATTATATCTTCTAACTCCCATTGTAAAATATACATCAATGGTGCTACATTCGCTTTGAATTACTACATTATATAACATGCAATCGTTGCATAGTATTTGGTTATAGCCAACAGTGTGAGGCAGAAGGAAATTCTCTATTTCATGACTGCATCTAAATTTTCGGATTTTCATCGTTGGAGCAGACATAATGATTAGTAAGTACAGATTTACACAATTCCAGACTTGTTTGAACATGATGAACATGTCAGTTCCATTCTTTCCAGTCATTCCAAATAGTAAACTATACTCCAAATGTGTCCCCAATCCATTCTGCTCTGCAGTCTGGGCATGGTAGCCATTCATATCTATTTCAAACATAATGAGAAGAATAATCTTGATACTCCAGTCATCCATTGTTAGGATGCAGTCTTGGTGTTCTAGTGGCGATTTCCAATTCAGGAACCAGATTGACTTATACAGCAATACAATACCTGTGGGTGTATTTTACAGCTCTGATGGCTTGATAAAAGGACTGTATAATATTTGATTACAATATTCACAGTGAAGTACATTGTATTATCACTGTCAGATCTCATCTGGAACTATTACATGGTGGTATAGATGTGTTTGTTCTGGCAGCTATCATGATAATTACTGGGCAATAAGCTATGTGCACTCAATGTTTTGAAAAAACATA